>MDSV01063481.1_pt1 | contig 12386 bp, 12 predicted proteins | sample 810851 | NCBI WGS metagenome assembly MDSV01 (sample SAMN05326640, study PRJNA326480) | marine metagenome | isolation source: seawater | place: Atlantic Ocean: North East | collected 2012
AATTATATCGTAAGAAAAATGTAACTTTTGGTAAAAACATATGTCTTTAATATCACCCCTGCCAAACTATTTAATAAAACGGTACCAAAATTGGAAGGATGATGGTTTCACAAAAAATAAATCTCGGTTTGAGCATTTAGCAGATCACGGACAAAATCCAAAAGCTATGGTTATATCTTGTTGTGATAGTCGAGTGCATGTCACATCAATATTTGGTGCAGAAACCGGAGAATTTTTCATTCATCGCAATATTGCAAATATAGTTCCTCCATACGCTCCAAATAAAGATTATCATGGATCATCAGCAGCAATAGAATACGCGGTAAAGAACTTAAAAGTTTCGCACATTATAATTTTGGGGCATTCAAATTGTGGTGGGATTAAATTATGCCACGACATTTGTTCAAATCCAGCTAATACGGATAATCATGGAAATGAATTTGTTTCACAATGGATTAATATATTAAAACCCGGTTACGAAAATATAAATAAATCGAAACCATTAAATGAACAAATAAGAAACCTTGAAAAAGAAGGTGTTTTAATTTCATTAAATAACTTAATTGGATTTCCATTTGTTAAAAAAGCTATAGACGCTGGAGAACTTTCCATTCATGGATTATGGAACGATATACGTGAAGGCAATGTAGAGTTTTTTGACAGTCAGAAAAATAGATTTTTGCCCCTAAACGACGGTTAATTCATCTGCACTTCTATATTATAATAGTTTCCATTAAATTGGCCAAATAAAGATGTTATGTCTGGGTGCTCAACAGGTTCCCCAGTATCATCCACCAGCAAATTTTGTTCTGACACATAAGCAGTATAATATGTCGTGTCATTTTCAGCTAACAAATGATAATATGGCTGCTCTTTTGCCGGTCGGCTGTCTTCTGGAATAGAATGCCACCACTCTTCTGTGTTTGAAAAGATAGGATCAATATCAAAGATAACTCCTCTAAACGGATGTTTCTTATGTTTCACAACTTGTCCTATATTGTATTTAGCATCTGTCTTAATCATTATTATTCCCTTATACCTAAAGACCATGATAGTCTCTAGTTTAAGCAGAGTCTATGCGTCAATATAGTGAAACTAAACTTTTTTGGAAAATTTTATGATTTTAATTTTAACAGTATTTAAAATTATATTCCCTATTTTCTTCCTTGGCGCAATTGGTTTTTTTTGGGAAAAATTTTATGTAAATTATCCCGTAGAATTTGTTACGAAACTTACGATGAACATCGCCCTTCCTTGTCTGATTTTTACTTCCTTGATGAATGCAAATGTAGAATCTGAGATACTAAATCTGCTAATTGTTTCAACGTTAGTATCATATCTTATACTAACAATTTCATGCTTTGTTTTTGTAAAGTTAAAACAAATAAGTATACCAACTTTTTTATCACCAATGATTTTTGGTAATACTGGAAATCTTGGACTCCCATTAGCCTTTTTTGCATTTGGCAATGATGGTTTAAGTTATGCTATAATAATATTTGCTGTAATGGCCATCTTTTCTTCAACATTTGGGATATGGGTTGTAAGTGGTGAAAAAAATCTCTTCAAATTATTAAAAGAACCGATTGCTTGGGGTGCTATTTTGGGTTCTCTATTTTTATATTTCAATATTCAAACGCCAATTTTTCTAACTAGATCATTAGAGCTAACAGGGCAAATTGCTATCCCCATAATGTTAATAACATTAGGAGTTTCCGTAGCTAGATTACGTCCTATAAATTTATCTCAAGGCGTTATAATAGTATCTTATAGAACATTGGCTTGCCTCATAATTTCTATAAGCATCGCATTAATATTGAATTTACCTACTACGGCAAAAGCAGTCTTAATTTTACAACTCTCTACACCAGTTTCTGTAACTTCATATCTAATTTCTGAACGCTTTAAAAGAGATCCCAATGAAGTTGCTAGCCTGGTAATAATTTCCACATTACTATCAGTTCTTTATATACCAATAATCCTAAGTATTGTTATTTAATTATGGTTTATTCGGCATTTTGTTAAGTTCAATGCTTGGATCAAATAAACTATCCTGAAGCTCATCAATAACTGAAAGATTTGTTAAGTGAACAGTAACTTTTTCATTCAATGAATTTGTTAAAAGCCAATGTTCAAGAGTTAATGGTCTATTATTAAATATAATTTCAAGAACCCCCTGATCAATATTTTTTGAATCTGAAACAGTAACTTTAGTTCTACTATCATTAGAATTAAAATCAATGGTCATACTATCCAAATTCATTTCATGTGCTGACGATAGCAAAAGTCTAAATGGATTGTTTTCAATTGATAATTTTTGATATAAACCATTGTTTTTTCCGTCAAAAATACTGACAAACTCATCCCTTACGATTACAACGCTATTATCCGGCGGCTCGTAAGTCATTCGGAGTTTTCCAGGTTTTTTTATATACAAGGCGCCTGCGGAGGTAGAACCATCTTGGTTTACTTGCGTGAAATTTGCTCGCAAGGTTTTCATACTATCTAAGTATGAAATAATCTTATCTAAATCTACGGGCTCTGCTGCAGCAAATAATGGCAACGTAAAAGTAAATAAGAAAGTTTGAAGTATTTTCTTCATTATAATTTGGTTTGTTGATACTTTTCTTAGGGATTTTGATCTGGGAGCAAAACAATTCTTTTTCCAACATGGTTTGCTTGACTTACAAGTCCTTCTTCTTCCATTCTCTCAACCAATCTTGCTGCTTTATTGTAACCTATAGCCATTTTTCTTTGAATGTAGCTCGTTGAGCATTTGCGATCTTTCATTAGAATAGCAACAGCTTGATCATATTCAGCATCTTCCCCATCAGAACCAGTAGAGAGGCCCAGAACTTGATCAATAGCGTTATCCTTATCACTAACATTACCTTCGACCACGCTATTTACATAAACAGGTGGGCCAAAAGCCTTTAAATGACTTACGACTTCCTCAACTTCTTCGTCAGAAACAAATGGAGCATGCACACGGATAATTTTTCCACCCCCAGCCATATATAGCATATCTCCCATTCCTAATAACTGTTCCGCTCCTTGTTCGCCCAAGATAGTTCTACTATCGATCTTAGAAGTTACCTGAAAAGAGATCCGAGTTGGAAAATTTGCCTTAATTGTACCCGTTATTACATCAACTGAAGGTCTTTGAGTGGCCATAATTAGATGAATTCCAGATGCTCGAGCCATTTGTGCTAACCGTTGGATGCAAGCCTCTATTTCCTTGCCTGCTACCATCATGAGATCTGCCATTTCATCTACAACCACTACAATAAACGGTAGTTTTGTTGGCAAGAACTCCTCAGTTTCAAAGATTGGTTCTCCCGTTTGATCATCAAATCCTGTTTGCACAGTTCTAGTAAACATCTCACCTTTGTCTAAAGACTCCTTAATTCGACTATTGTATCCTTCAATGTTTCGAACCCCCAACTTGGACATTTTTCGATAACGTTCCTCCATTTCTCCAACAACCCACTTGAGAGCAACTACTGCTTTTTTTGGATCAGTTACAACGGGTGATAAAAGATGTGGGATGCCATCATAAACACTTAATTCCAACATTTTTGGATCGATCATAATTAACCTGCAATCATCAGGTGTTAATTTATAAAGTAAAGACAAGATCATTGTATTAATCGCTACTGATTTACCTGACCCCGTAGTCCCGGCAATTAACAAATGTGGCATTTTGGATAGATTTGCTACGATAGCCTCTCCACCAATATCTTTTCCAAGGGCCAATGGTAATTTGACATTGCTATCTCCATAATCTCGTGCCGCTAAGATTTCTCTCAAAACTACTTTTTCCCTTTGAGCGTTTGGAAGCTCAATACCAATTACACTCCTGCCCGGTAAGGTTGAAACTCGAGCCGATAAAGCAGACATCGAACGAGCTATATCCTCTGATAACCCAATCACGCGGCTTGCTTTTAATCCAGGAGCTGGTTCTAGCTCATACATTGTAACAACTGGACCAGGGCGTACAGATACAATCTCTCCCTTAACACCATAGTCGTCTAACACATTTTCGAGCATTCTAGCATTTTCTTCTAACGCCTCATCAGAAAGATGATGCCTTATAATTTGAGTAGGGTTAGACAGCAAAGATAGCGGTGGTGTCTCGAAAACAATACTCTTTTCATTGAAATCAAGCAAAGGTTGTTGCTCCATAATAGCTGCTTTACTTGGTTGAGGCCTAGCTGCCGCTGGTACAACTAATCGCTTAGAGTCATCCAATTTTTTTGATTGATCAAAAACCCCTTTATATGAAGCAGTATCGTCCGATGAAACATTTAAAGCGCCTAAATCACAATTTGAATTTAAATCAACATTGCTGGGATCATTACATTCATTTATTTTTAACGTGCGGTTCTTGATTGCTTCAGAAATTTTTGAGCGCATAGAGTCAGTCTTTATAAACTCTCTATCAGTTTCAGATTGGAAAAATGTTGCATCCATTTCATTATTATAAGGAATATTCATATTCTTCAAATTTGGCTCTACAAAGGAATTACTTTTTTCATGTGCTCCCCGACGTTTTATCAAGAAACCAGAATTTTGTTTTTGTAGACTTTCATTAGGAATGGTTTTGCTATTTCTCTTCAAAAACAAAAGCTTTAAGACACTCAAACAAATTAAAGAAACGACTTTCGTAAATTTTGTTATCAAGCGAAAAAATATTTTGCCAAAAAATTTAATTGATCGTTTTATTTCTTTTATATCAAACCCAAAAACAAACAATGCTACAGAAAAACTAACGACACATAAAAAAATTGTTATTACTATTTCTTTGATCCCTAAACCTGAAGACAATGAGTTAACTAAAAAATCTAAAATTGTATCACCAAACAAACCGCCCAATCCAAAGGAATGTGGCCATTGGGAAGAAGCCGGTATACATGCAAGAGAAATAGACATTAATGCCGCTAATATTGGCAAGAATACTGCTCTATTGAAAAACGTGTTTGTATTTATATGACATATAAAACGGAAGGACCAAATTATCAAAAACCCTGACAATGCCCACGAACTAAGTCCTATCGTCACCATTGTTGGCGCTACAATTCCAGATGAAAGTATTTGAATATTGCTCAGTGTAGCCTCTTCAAAAATAAGGTTTGAAAAAGATGCTCCATAAGTCGACAATAAAAGAACAAAAGACCATAAGATAGCACTTATCATCATAAATAAACCAATGAATTGTTGACCACTTCGCTGCAAAATGCGCTGAATGTTTGAGCCAAACAATGAGCTTCTATCTTCTACTTCATTTACCATTTGAACCTCAGCTATATAAAACTTTTCTTATTGTGTTTAATCCTCGACCAACATCTTCCATTGGCTCAACTAACGCTACCCTGATAAATCTCTTTCCAGGATTTCCAATTTCCGTATCCCTACTCAGATAAGAGCCAGGCAATACTCTAATACCACTTTCTGTCCAAAGCTTTTTTGTCGCTTTCTCATCATCTTCCACTGTTAACCACAAAAAAAATCCCGCAGCCGGGGAATTATATGATTGAACATCATGGAAAATTTGGTCTGCTAAGTGAAATTTTTCCTTATATAAATTTCGATTTATTTCAACATGAACCTCATCACTCCAAAGTTTTTCAGCTATACGTTGCAAAGGGAGTGGAAGAGGTGCTCCGGCATAAGCTCGTAATTTTTTCATAGCTGAAATATTTTTTGTCCCAGAAGTTACAAATCCTGACCTAAGGCCAGCCATGTTGGACCTCTTTGAAAGAGAATGAAAAGATACAACATGCTCTAGATTTATTCCAATTTTTCGTGCTACTTCTAATACTCCCACGGGCGCTTTAGTCCTATAAATTTCTGAATAACACTCATCAGCAAAAACTCGGAAATTATATTTCTCTGCCAAAATTAACAAATTCTTCCAATAACTTTCAGAAGCAACAGAGCCCTGTGGATTTGTTGGCGAACATATATAAACTATTGCCGTTTTTGTTAATATTTCTTCAGAAAGAGAACCAATATCCGGCAAAAAATCATTGCTTCTTGTGGCATTCAAATAAATAGGTTTAACATTTGCTGCTAAACTCGCCACAGCATATACCTGATAAAAAGGATTCGGTATTAAGACAAATGATCTATCCCCATTCTTAAATTCTGGGCATAATGCTTGAAGAGAATAAAAAAGGCCTTCCCTTGTACCATTTAAAGCCATTATCTCATTTTTAGCGTCTATTGATACGTCATATCGACGTTTTATCCATAAACTAATGGCTTTCAATAACTCTGGAGATCCATCATTTGGTGGATATTGCTTAAATTCGTGAACATTCTTATGTAAAATGTCTTTTACCCATGTGGGAAAGTTATGTTTTGGATCGCCGACTGACATATTCAATACTTCATCGCCTGCTGGATATTTATCCAACAGTAAACGTAGTCGCGGAAACGCGTATTCCGGAAGGTTCGAAAACCGCTCAGGAAACTCCATTATAACCTCAATATTACAAGATCTTTCGTCTTGATTAAACTAACCATATACACGCAAAAAGGATCGGTCTAGGACCATCGATAAAAAAATTTAAAAAGTATCTTTTTTACCCTAAATTTTTCTTATTATTTAGGTTTCTTTCGATTACCAAGCCATATCTTAATAGTGTCTCCTCATTATTTGGAGAACTCATCAACGTTACACCGCAGGAAGGAATATTTGTTGGAATAGTCAACGCACAACCACCAAGAAAATTACATAACCTAGTATTCCTTAAAGCAAGAAGATTCTGAGTTACATAATATTTGTCATCCGTGAGCAATCTACTCATATTGGGGGGTAGTATGGGTGAAGTGGGCATAATTACAAAATCATATGGCATGACCTTATTATAAAATTTTTGTCTCACTATTCTCAATTTACGCCATAAATTAACATATTCAGCCCCAGAAATTAAATTTCCACCACGAAATCGCTCCAATATCTTAGAAAACATAACATTAGGTTCCTTTTCAATTGTCTCAAACCACGTTCCGTATGCTTCAGTAGGAACTAAAGAACCCCCCAGAGACATTGCATCCTCAACCTCAAGTATTTTTTTTGATACAATATTTGCACCGTTTGATTTAAGTACTTTGATCACATTTTTAAAACTATTTTGCACCTTTGAACTCAAATCATCCATAATCACATTTTCTATTAAAAGTATATTAGCGCCCTTTAAAGAGGCGCCATTTATATCTGCCGGTTTGCTACCCTCTAAAGCTGAGAGCATTAAACTGGCATCTAAAACTGACCTGCATAATGGCCCCACTGTGTCAAATGTTTCTGAAAGAGGAACTACTCCCCTTAAAGAGAGGCGACCAGCTGTAGTTTTTAATCCAACCAAATCATTCCAAGCACTCGGAACTCTCACCGAGCCACCCGTATCTGACCCAATGCCACTAACTGCCAAATTGAAAGCCACTGAAGTGGCTGCACCGGAAGATGAACCACCCGCAACCGCCTTAAGATCATTAACACAAGGGGGACTTTCAGTTACAGGATTAAGTCCCAAACCTGAAAAAGCTAATTCAGACATATGTGTTTTTCCTAAACATATTAATCCAGCCTCAGAGGCATTTCTAACAACGTCTGCATCTTCTAAAGGCACTCTTCCTTTCAAAAGATAAGTGCCTGCTTCAGTAACAACACCGGCTGTATCGAATAAATCTTTCCATGAAATTGGCACTCCATCAAGAATGCTCTTTCGCATACCACTTTTCATTCTTTCGGAAGACGCTTTAGCTTCAATCCTTGCTCTCTCCCAAGTTACCCTAGAATAAATCCGCTCAGTTAGTGGCTCTTCTTTTATAGCATTTAAATATAATTCTGTTAGCTCCACTGGATCTAACTTCCCAATTGAAATTAAATTTCCCAAATTCGAAGCACTCTCAGAAAGTAACGCAGTAGACATAAGTTTTCTCCAACCCAATTGATTAATTATTTTTTAAGGCCTCTAGACAAATACTAACCATGCACCATATTCAACATTATGTATATAAACACTCAAGTACTAATTATTGGTGGCAGTATTACCGGCGCAACATTAGCGATAATCCTTGCGCGAAATGGAATAAACGTAACCCTAATCGAAAAAAGGAAAATAACTGTTAAACAATTAGAATTATTTGATGGAAGAGCTTACGCTTTAGCTCTTTCTACACATAAAATGCTAGATGTCATAGGTTTTTGGAATGGTGTAAGTAAAAATAGTGAACCAATCTTAGACATCAAAATTGGAACATCTAATAAGAACACAAGCAATAAAAAGAATCTGTTACACTTTAATCACCTTGACATGGCAGAAAATGAAAAGCCAATGGGTTATATTTTAGAAGATAGGTATTTTCGAAAACATTTGTTCTCACAATTAAAAAAAGAAAAAAATATTAATGTGATGGATGAATGCTATGTTCAAGAGCAAAAAATTAACAATGGATCCGTAGAATCTTTTTTATCATCTGGCGAAAAAGTAAACAGTAATTTAATTATAGGTTGTGATGGTCAAAATAGCGGGACAGCTAATTTCGCAAAGATAAGCCAATTTGGATGGAATTATGATCAAACATCATTGGTATGTGCTATAGGTCACGAAAAGTCACACAAGAACTGTGCTCATCAATTGTTTAAGCCAGCTGGGCCAATTGCAATTTTACCTTTATCTGGCAATCGCTCTTCAATTGTGTGGACTGAAGAGACTAAAAAAGCTGAATTTATCAATCAATTAAATGAGAAGGACTATATAGATATTTTAAAATCCAAGTTAAATATTGACTTGGGTGATATTTCTCTCTCCGGGAAAAAATTTTCGTATCCACTAACACTATCTTTAAGAGAGAATTTCATCTCCAGTAGGGTTGCGCTTGTGGGAGACTCCGCCCATGGTATACATCCATTAGCAGGTCAGGGATTAAATTTAGGATTGAGAGATGTTGCTTCGATTGGAGAAATTATTGTAAATGCTACCCGAAGAGGTGAAGATATAGGTTCATTATCAGTTTTAAAAAGGTATGAAAACTGGAGAAGATTTGAGACATCTATAATGGCTGCTACAACAGATATAATCAATAAAACTTTTTCAAATAATAGCAGGGTTATAAAAACTATTACCAATCTAGGGCTCAAGACAATAAATCAAAATGGCTTTCTTAAAAAAACCTTCATTAGAGAGGCTGCCGGGTTAAATGGTAATCTTCCAAAACTTTTACAAGGAAAATTAATCTAATGAACGTGCTGCATTGATTACAAGAATTGGAATCCCGTCTCTAATAGGAAAGGCGAGCTTAGCACTTATTGAAATAAGCTCGCTTTTGTCTTGACTTAACCGCAACGAATTATGGGTAATAGGACAAACAAGAGACTCTAACATTTTTATGTCTGTTAAAGATACGCTCATCCTATTGTAGACCTCCTTTGACATCTACATGAAGTGAAAACTCCATCAGTGTGTTTATCATCTTTCGCCTGTCCTCCAGGTTTTTTGATTCTAATAAGGCCTGCTTTTCTTCAACATCAAATGGGCATAACATTGATAAAGAATTTACAATAATTTCTTCATCTGCTTCTCTAAGGGATTCCCAGTCAGTTTTTAAACCTTTTACAGCAAAATATTTTTTTAATAAAATGAAAAAGTTATCCCTATCAAAATCATGATCAATCTTAGTTTTTTCTTGATCTTCACTAAAATCTCTCCATTCAACCTCGGCTTTTATAAAAGGGCTGAAGCCTTCTACTAGTTTGATAATCTTGAACCGGGAAACTCCAGATAGTGTGATCACATATCTACCATCATCTGTTTCTGAAAAATTACTAATTCGGCCAGCACACCCTATGTCATATAATTGTTCTTCATCAGAACCATCTTGAATCTGTTTTGTTTGTAACATACCGATTAGTCTGAAAGAATTTTGCAATGCTTCATCTACCATCGCTAAATATTTTGGTTCAAATATATGCAATGGTAGCTTAGAATTAGGCAGCAAAAGCGCCCCAGGTAATGGAAAGACAGGCAGAACCGCCGGGAGATTTAAGTTTTTTTTCATAGTCTTAACATAGAGCTAAATAAAAATTAAACAAAAATAATTGAACTTAATTTACGCCTTGCTGATAAGGCTAAAGGATCATTAGCACCCAGCGACTCAATTAATTTTAAAAGCTGGGTTTTAGCTTCACCGTCATTCCATTCTAAATCCTGCCTTAAAATGTCCAAGAGAGTTTCAATGGCTTCCTCAATTTTACCTTCTGCATTTCTAGCAAGTGCCAACTCCATTAGAACTTGATAGTTTTTAGGTTTAGATGCGACTTTTTTTTCCAATTCTTCTACCGACCCATACGATTCCGCTTGAAAAGCAAGTTCTACTTGGGCCTTGACTGAGCTTAACTCAGAATTATCTTTAATTTCATTTGGTAAACCAGATATTATATCGCGAGCCTGGTCTAATTCACCCAATTTTAAGTAACATCTGATAACTCCTGAAAATCCCTTCAGACTTTTTGGATCCTCTGTTACTATTGCTGAAAACACCTCCAAAGCTTCTGTAAACTCTCCCTCCATTAACATCTTTTCCGCCATTTCAAGAGCGGTATCTAACCCATCCTCCTCACTTTTGTTAGGACTAAGTGAGATTACTTTTTTTACAAATTCTTTTATTTCTAGGGGGCTTTTTGCTCCTTGAAACCCATCTACTGGTTGCCCATCGATAAATGCAAAAACGGCTGGAATAGATTGAATACGCATTTGCTGCGCTAATGACTGATTTTGATCAACATCAATTTTTACCATTTTTACAGCACCAGAGTTAGCCTTAACTTCAGCCTCCAAGGCTGGTCCTAATGTTTTACAAGGTCCACACCAGGGCGCCCAAAAATCTACAATCACAGGGGTTTTTTTACTCTCTTCAACAACATCATCCATAAACGTTGCTTCAGAACTGTCCATGATTAATTCTTCTCCTGCGGTGGTGTTTAGCAAATCCATTTTTTACTCTCCAATTCTTTGATCCTGAATTAAGGTTTACGATTAAAAGCTGCAAGTAAAATACGCCATTACAATTAACTTAAAGACAAATTCTTTCAAAAACAGAAAAGATAGGCGCATGATCCGAAGGCCTTTCCCAACCCCTTGCTTCCCTCAAAATGAAATTGTTAATATTTGATTTAGCAAGATCCGATGTACTCCAAATGTGATCAAGTCGTCTACCCTTATTAGCTTTAATCCAATCACGTGCTCTATATGACCACCAAGAATATAGCTTTTCACTTGCGTCGTTTTTTCGGAAAAGATCAATCCAGTCACCAGCCTCCATAACCTGGAACAAACTCATGATTTCTGCTGGAGTGTGTGAGACAACCTTACTCATTTTTTTGTGATCCCAAACGTCATTTTCATAAGGTGCGATATTGAGATCACCAACTAAAATCGATTTTTTTGGCTTATTGGCCTTAAACCAATTTTGCATATCATCTAAATAACGTAGTTTCTGTGCAAACTTCATATTTTTCTTAATATCGGGCTCTTCACCCCCCGCTGGAACATAAAAATTATGAATAGTTATTCCATTTTCTAAGATACCGGCAACATGCCTAGCTTGATTAAGATCCGCGAAGTCCAAAGAGAACTCCTCTTTAAATGCCACTTTTGCCAAAATAGCCACGCCGTTATAACTTTTTTGTCCTCGCGCAATTATGTTTTTGTACCCTAGTTTAAAAAAATTATCGATTGGAATATCCTCAACTAAAGCTTTACATTCCTGTAAACAAATAACGTCAGGATTGTTTTCTCTTAAAAGCTTTAAGACGTGATTTTCACGTAAGCGTACTGAATTAATGTTCCATGAACACACTTTCATTATTAACCTCTTAAATAGCTAGTGTTATAAATAATATTATTTTTTTGAGCCTAACTTTTTACTCAAAGAGACAATAGATACCCTCCCTTTCTAGTGGATATAAGCTTTTCATCTCTCAATTTTTTACGCAAATAGTATAAATGTGTTTCTAATGTATGTGTTGTAACCTCATCATTATACCCCCAAACCTTATTAAGTAATGTTTTTTTTGACACAATTTGATTCAATTTATCATGTAAGAAAATAAGGATTTCTGACTCCTTTTCAGTTAACCTAATCTCAATATTTTCATTATCTATCAATATTTTCTTAGAAGGAAAAAATTTTAATCCTCTAAGATAAATACATTTCGAAGCATTCTTTTTAATCTGCTGAAAAATAATCTCTTCCAAATATGAACAGCGAAATGGCTTTTCTATCATTACAATTTTATCATTTTTTTTTAAAGCGAAAGAAGCATGATTTCTTAAACTATCTGCCAACATTATTATTGGACAACCTTTAAAATGATCCAT
>MDSV01090274.1_pt1 | contig 12386 bp, 11 predicted proteins | sample 810851 | NCBI WGS metagenome assembly MDSV01 (sample SAMN05326640, study PRJNA326480) | marine metagenome | isolation source: seawater | place: Atlantic Ocean: North East | collected 2012
ACTAAACCTATTTTTGTAAATAATTACAAATGGTTAGGAAAATTAAACTACATTAAATTTTTAAGGGATATAGGAAAACACTTTACAATAAATAAAATGTTAAGTTTTGACAGTGTTAAACTTAGGTTGGATAGAGAGCAATCTTTAAGTTATATGGAGTTTAACTACATGATACTGCAAGCTTATGATTTCTTAGAATTAAATAAAACAAAGAATTGCTTACTTCAAATAGGAGGATCAGATCAGTGGGGTAATATTGTAAATGGAGTTGATTTAATTAAAAGATATTTAAGTAATCAAGCATTTGGTTTAACAACTCCTTTAATTACTTTAGCCTCAGGTGCAAAAATGGGTAAAACAGAAAAAGGGGCAATTTGGTTAGATAAAAAACTTTTATCTGCTTATGATTATTGGCAGTTTTGGAGAAATACTGATGATAGAGATGTTTTAAAATTTCTTAAAATGTTTACCGATATTGAAATTGAAAAAATAAATAATTTAAATAATCAAGATATAAATTCTCTAAAAATTATTTTAGCAAATGAAGCTACCACTATGTTGCATGGAAAAGCCGCATCAAAAAAGGCGGCTGAAAGCGCAAAGAATATTTTCCAAAAAGGTTCAATTGGTGAGGATCTGAAAAAAATTAATATCAAAAAGACAATAATAGAAAATGGGATAAGTATAATAGATCTTGTGGTAAGTTCAAAATTATTGGACTCAAAAAGTGAAGTTAGAAGGACAATAAAAAATAAAGGTATTAAAATTAATAACTTAACTGTTGAAGATGAAAAACTAATTGTTTCTTTAACAAATTTTGAAGGTAAAGATTATATTAAGTTATCCCATGGTAAAAAAAAACATGTTATTGTTAAAGTTAATTAATTAACTTTTTTTATTTTTTCAAGAGTCCTTGTAATAAAGCGAGGAGTTAATGTTTTAATTGGATTTACAGTTGTTTTTAAATTTTTAGGGGGACCTTTAATTTTAAAACTTACTCCAAAAACACCTTCTCCAGTTTTTTTCCCTACAAGAATTTCACCAAGAACTGGGATAGACCCGACAAATTTATTAATCGTTGTCGCGGGAACTAAAGTTCCTTTAAGGCTGATTAGTTTATCTTTTTGAACATATCCTTCCATCAAAACAGATAAAGCTGGACCAATAGAATAAATTTCGTCTATTTGCATTAGATCATTTTTATTTGTGAAGGACATTTCAAATTCATTAAATCTAACACCTTCGCCCGTTAGTAAATCTGAAATTCCTGTTAATGAAGCTAGAGTTAAAATTTTTGTTAGTGCCGGAAGTTCTTTTAATTTAAAATTATAAATTTTCAATATAGAGCTTGAGACATCGTTATTTTTTGTTGAAGTAAAATCAATCTGACCCTCCTCAAAACCTTTAATAAATTCGAATTTTTTTACAAAAGGTTTTGCAAGTTCAGAACTAAAAATTGTAACTTTGGTGTTGTTTGAGGTTTTTACTGAAAGTAAAACTTTCTTATTATTATTAAAGTTAGATTCTAAATCAAGTTTTACAATATCATTTTTTAAAATTTCAATTTTACCGCCCAAATCAAGTAAATCATGTTCGTCATCTATAAAAGCTTTTTTTATTTTTAAATTAAAAATTTTTTTAGAATCGTCAAATATTCCTTCATTATTATTATCTGTGAGAGATTCTTTAATTATATTATCAATTGAGAAGTTATTCGCAGAAATAAAATATTGTTTTTTTTTTCTTATTACATTTAAATCATTTTCTAAGCCTCTATCATCCCTAAAAGTCATATTAATTCTATCAAATTTTTTAATGAAAAATTTTTTATTTAAATGAATTTGTTCAATAATAAAATTTGCATTTTTGCTTTTATATGAAATATTCTCTAAGAAAATATTGTCCTTATTTTTATTTATTTTTATTTTTAAATTACTTTTTGCATTCTCTTTTTTCGTGTAATTAATAAGATCTATTTTTAATGGTATTTTATTTATTAAAAAATTTAAATCGTATTTTGATATATTTTTATTGTTACTAAAATTATATTGAATTTCATCCTCTTTTTTATTTATTTCAAATTTACCATTTCCACTGATTTTTATATCTTTATTATAATCTAAGTTAATGTTGTGGTTTCTTAATATTATTTTGTTATTAAATTCTGGTATTATTTTTTTTAAATTTTGATTTTTATAGTTAATAGATGCTTGTTTTAAACCAATATTAGATTTTATATTTACATCTAAAATTTTATATTTTTTACTTATATTCAAATTAAAAGTATTTTTACTTGAAACAATGACATCATCAATCAGATTGTCATAGAAAATTAAACTTAAAATTGTTTCTGGTAATTTTATATCTTCATTTTCAAAATCTCCATTTACCTTAAATCTATTATTATTTTCTAATATTGATATTTTTTTTGACACAAAATTTAAATTCAGATACTGCAATTTAAGATTTTCTATTTTTAAATTTTTATTTGTATAATTAAAATTAGTATTGATATTTTTTAATTCTTTTTTATTTAGTAATTTTATTGACAAATTTTCAATGTTGCCAAAAATTTCAAAATTTTGTTTGATTTTTCCCTTTTCATCAAAATTAAATTTTGCTGTTATCATTACATCTCCATCTCTAATTAAATTTTGAAGTATATATAATTGTGGACTATCTTCATAAACTCTAATAAGTTGTAAAATATCATTAGTTTCATTTTTTTTTGTTTTTAAATAAATATTCTTCACTCCAAAGTCTTTTTTTAAAAAAGCAGTAATTTTATACTCTGTTGCTATTTCTTCGATTTTTATTTTTTTGTTTTTTAATTTTATCTCTGGATCATTTGTTTTTAGTTGAATGGAAAAACTTAATGGATTTAAAAGTAAGTTAATTTTTTTAAATTCAAAATTGATTCTTGGATAACTTTCTTTAATTTTACTACTAATATTTTCATTAAATTTATTAGTTTTAATTCCAAAAAAACTTAAATAAAAAATTAAGATTATAAGCAATAAAATTAAAGAACTTATTAAAAAAATTATTTTTCTAATCATATTTACTAAAAAGTGAGCTTTCTAAAAAATCGTCTAAATTTCCGTCCAATACTTTATCTGGATCAGAACTTTCAAAATTAGTTCTATTATCTTTAACTAATCTATATGGGTGCAGAACATATGATCTTATTTGATGCCCCCACCCTATATCCGTTTTGCTGCTTTCCAAATTTTTTGCTTCTTTTTCTTTTTTTTTAAGCTCAAAATCATATAATCTTGCTTTTAGCATTCTCATACATGTTTCCTTATTTTTGTGTTGTGATCTCTCATTTTGACATTGTACAACTATCTTTGTTGGCAGATGTGTAATTCTTACTGCGCTGTCAGTCGTATTAACATGTTGGCCTCCTGCTCCACTTGATCTATAAGTGTCAATTCTTAAATCTTTATCTTTTATTTCAATATCTATACTTTCATCTATAATTGGATAAACCCAAACACTAGCAAAACTTGTATGTCTACGTGCTCCGGAATCAAACGGAGATACTCTTACCAATCTATGGATGCCAGATTCTGACTTAAGCCAACCATATAAATACTCACCTTCAATTTTAAATGTTGATGATTTAATCCCTGCCTCGTCACCTTTATGTTCGCTTATCAAATTTATTTTAAAATCTTTTTTTTGAGCCCATTTAAAATACATTCTTTTAAGCATTTCTGCCCAATCCTGACTTTCAGTTCCACCAGCCCCTGCATGTATTTCAATATAACAATCTAAAATATCACTCTCATTTGATAAAAAACATTTAATCTCATTTTTTTTTGCTTTTAATCTAAGGTCTACAGCATTTTTTAAAGTTTCACTGATAACTTTATTATTTTTTTCTTCTACAGCTAATTCATAAATGTCTAACAAATCTTTTATTTCTTTTTGTGATGATTCATAATTTTTAACCAAATCTTCTAAAAATTTTTTTTCCTTGATTATCTTTTGAGCTTTAGAGGTGTCTTTCCAAAAATTTTGATCTAAAATTTTTTTATTTTTTTCAGCTAAAATTGAATAAATATTTTTTTTTTCAAAGATACTCCTTAATTCTTTGATTTATCTTTTCAATTTCAATTTTGTAATTTATAAAATCGTTGTCCATTTAATAGAATCTTAATATATTATTATTTTTTAATCTATTGTTTAATTTATTAATTGTTGCTTTATCCTCATAAATCTTATTTTTTTTATAAACTTCAATAATTGTTTTTTTTGTACCAAACGATGCCTTTTCACCTGTTAAAGGATCTATAACCATCATTGTAATATTATCGGCTACTTTAAAAGGACGAGCATCATCTTTTTTTACCGAATTTTTTATATACTCTTTAAAAATAGGCATTGCAGTTTTAGCTCCCGTCTCAGTTTTACCTAGAGATCTGGGATTATCAAAACCAACATATACACCAACTAAAACTTTTGAGGTAAATCCTATAAACCATGTATCAGTATTATTATTTGTAGTTCCGGTTTTACCAGCTAAATCAAGTTTTAAATCTTTTAAACCTTTTCCTGTACCCCTTTGAACAACACCCTCTAACATAGAGGTGATTTGATATGCTGTTTCTGAAGAAAATATTTGCTTAAAATTATCAATTATTTCTGGGTACTCATTTCCTAAATGAGATATCTCATCACATTTGTTACAATTTCTATTTTCAGTATTTAAAATTGTATTGCCTTCGCTATCTTGAATTCTATCAATTAAAATTGGAGTTACGAGTTTTCCACCGTTTAAAAAAGATGAGTATGCTGTACTTAATTTTAATAATGTTGTTTCAGCTGAGCCTAAAGAAATTGATAATAGCTCGCTTGGATTATCATAGATATTAAGTTTTTTTGAAAAATTTACAATTTTTTTAAGACCTAAATCTTGAGAAATTCTAACGGTCATTAGATTTCTTGATTTTTCTATACCAGTTCTTAAAGTCGATAGACCATAAAACTTTTTACCATAATTCTCCGGTTTCCATAATTTTAAATCAGAGCCCTGCTCCAATACAAGAGGCGCATCAAGAACTAAGGTTGATGGATTAAAATTATTTTCAAGTGCTAAAGCATAAATAAAAGGTTTAAAAGCTGATCCAGGTTGTCTTGAAGCTTGAGATGCACGATTGAATTCACTTTGTCTAAAGCTAAAACCTCCACTCATTGCAAGCACGCGTCCTGTGTAAGGATCCATAACAACAATCGCTCCATTTACTTTGGGTAATTGTTTTAAACTAAATATATTATCTTTTATTTTTTTAACAAAAATTATATCTCCAATTGTAAATAAATCTTCGATATTTTTTTTTGTCCAAGCAATGTCATTTTTATAAATTAAACCGTTAGATTTATCTTTAGTTTCTATCTCTATATTGACATTATTAACTTGCTTTACAATTGCCAATTGCCAATTAATAGTTTTTTCAAGTTTATATTTTTCTAAACCGTCACTCCAATTTTGAAAACTTTTTTTATTTAATAGAGGTCCTCGATAACCTCTTCTTTTATCATATTCTATAAGACCATTTCTAAGTGATTCAGTTGCTAACTTCTGTAAATTTAAATCTAATGGTGTTTTAATATTTAGGCCATCTTTGTATACTTTATCAAAACCAAATTTTTCAAGTATATTTTTTCTAACATCTTCAACATAATAGAGCGTATCTTCAAGAAAAATTTTTTTTCTTTTTTTTAATATGATTGGATCTTTTATAAATGAATTAAATTGTGTTTCTTTAATATAATTATTTTCTAGAAGATTTTTTAAAACTAAATCACGCCTAAATTTTGCAAGTTTTTTATTCTTATACGGATTATACCTACTAGGAGCTTTTGGAAGGGCAGCGAGCAATGCTGACTCGACATAGGTTAATTCAGTTATTGGTTTATCAAAGTATTCTAAGCTTGCTGCTGCTACTCCATATGTACCTTGTCCAAGATAAATTTGATTTAAATAAAGTTCTAAAATTCTTTCTTTTGAAAGAGCTCTCTCTATTCTAAAAGCAAGAATAGCCTCTTTAATTTTTCTATTTATACTTACTTCATTGCTTAGTAAAAAGTTCTTCGCTACTTGTTGAGTAATCGTTGATGCTCCTTCAAGTCTTTTTGAGTAAATAATGTTTGAAATATTATTTAATATTGCTCTTAAAACTCCTTTTGCATCAACACCAGGATGGGAAAAGAAATTTTTATCTTCTGCCGATAAAAAAGAATTTATTATTTTTTCAGGTATAGCTTTATAAGGAACAAAAATTCTTTTTTCAGTTGAAAAATCATTAACTAATTCCCCTTTACCTGAATAAACTTTACTTGATACTGGAGCCTTATAATTTTTTAAAAATTTGTAATCTGGAAGATTGCTTGAATATATCCATAAGACTGAAATAACCAAAATTATTGATAACAAAATACAACTTATTGTTATAGTGAAAATCTTTTTTATTAATTTGTTCATTTTATTAGTTTATTTATTATTTAAATTTGTTAATGTTAAGGCACAGAATTTTTATAAAAAAAATAACTTAAATGAATAAACAAATCAAAACATTATGGAAAAAAATTTATACATTGATGCTTCGCATCCAAATGAAACTCGAGTTGTTCTCAAATCAGACGGAAATATTGAAGACTACGAATACGAGAATATAAAAAGCACACTAATTAAGAATAACATTTACTTGGGTAAAGTAAGTAGGGTTGAGCCATCTCTGCAAGCTGCATTTATAGACTTTGGTAGAGAGAGACATGGGTTTTTGTCTTTTAACGACATACAGTCAGACTATTATCAAATACCTCAAACAGATTTGGAAAAAATTAAAGAGGAAGAAGAGAAAGCAAGGGAAGAATTATTAAAAAAAAGTCAAATAGAAGAAGAAAAAAATATAGGAGATGAAAATACAAATTTAAATGATCCCGTTGAAAAAAAAAGTGATCAAGATCAAGAAAATATAAATCCTATTGTTGAAAAAAAATATCCAACTAAAAGATATAAAATTCAAGAAGTTATTAAGCCAAATCAAGTTATATTAGTTCAGGTTTTAAAAGATGAAAGAGGTTTAAAAGGAGCTGCATTAAGTACATTTATATCAATTGCAGGTAAATATATTGTTTTAATGCCAAACACTCCTAAAGGCGGTGGTATTTCAAGAAAAATATTTAATCCTGCAGAAAGAAAAAAAATTAGATCAATACTTAATCAAATAATAATACCCAAAGAAATGGGAATAATAGTCAGAACAGCTGGGGCTAATAAAACAAAAAATGAAATTGAAAACGATTTAGAAAATTTAATAAAAGTTTGGGAGTCTATCAAAGAGAATGCAATGAACTCAATTGCTCCTTATTTAATTCATAAAGAAAGTGAAATTATAAAAAGAACATTAAGAGATATCTATGACGATGATACTCAAAATATTATTGTCGAGGGAAATGAAGGTTATCAGAAAGCAAAAAACTTTATGAAAATGATAATGCCAAATCATGTAAAAAAAGTAAAAAAATATAGAGATAAAGTTCCCTTGTTTATAAAAGAAAAAATCGAAAATAAATTAAATGAAATATATGATACACAAGTAAAATTAAGCTCTGGTGGATACTTAGTAATTAATCCAACGGAAGCACTTGTTTCAATTGACGTTAACTCTGGAAAATCTATTAAACAAAAAAATGTAGAAAGTACTGCTGTAGATACAAATCTAGAAGCAGCAGAAGAAATTGCAAGACAAATCAAAATTAGAGATTTATCAGGATTAATAATCATAGACTTTATAGATATGATGAATTTTGGGAATAGAAGACAAATAGAAAGAAAATTAAAAGAAAAATGTAGAAATGACAGAGCACGAATTCAAATAGGTAGAATTAGCAGTTTTGGACTACTTGAAATGTCCAGACAAAGGTTACGGGAAAGCTTTGTTAAATGGAAAATTTCACTAACAAATGAAACTTCTGCTCTAAAAATTATCAAATTATTGGAAATACAAAGTATAGAACATAAAGCTAAAATTGCCGATCTAAGTATATGTGATCAGTTATATAACTTTATTAACGAAAACTTGTCTGAAAATATAAAATATATTGAGCAAAAACATAAAATAAAAATTAATCTGCAATCAGATAACTCATTAATAATACCTGATTATAAAATTGAATTTAAAAATAAAAGTAAAAAAGTTATAAATGTTATTGAAAAAATATCAAAACTTCAAATCATAAAAGATATTAATGTTGATATCTCATCAAATAATAAAAAAAATATTAAAATTAAAAATAAGTTTAAGAAAAAAAAATTTTACAAAAAAAAATTTTACAAAAAAAAAACTAAATAGTTCCCTTTGTTGGGCTGGATGCTTTCCCAAAAATAGTTTTTTTAATTCTACCAGACAAATATGATTTACGACCAGCAATTACTGCAAACTTCATTGCCTCTGCCATCTTATATGGATTTTTGGCCTTTGCTATTGCAGTATTAATTAAAACTCCATCACATCCTAATTCCATTGCAACTGTAGCATCAGATGCCTGACCTATACCAGCATCTATAATTAATGGTAATTTAGTTTTTGATCTTATTATCTCAATATTAATTTTATTTTGAATTCCTAACCCTGAACCTATTGGTGCTGCCAAAGGCATTATTGCAACAGCTCCAGCATTTTCTAATCTTTTTGCCATTAGAGGGTCATCCGTACAATAAACCATTACTTTAAATCCCTCTTTAGATAAAATTTCTGTAGATTTTAGTGTTTCAATCATATCTGGAAATAATGTTTTTTTATCTCCTAAAACCTCGAGCTTTACTAGATTCCATCCACCAATTTCTCTAGCTAATCTTAAAGTTCTCAAAGCTTCATATGAGGAAAAACATCCGGCTGTATTTGGTAAATAAGTTATTTTTTTTGGATCAATATAGTCCATTAAAAGAGGTTTGTTTTTATCTGAAATATTAACTCTGCGTACTGCTACAGTTACAATATCTGCGCCTGATAATTTTATAGCTTTAGCACATTCTTGAAAATTCTTATATTTGCCAGTACCAACTATAAGTCTTGATTTAAATTTTTTTTTGGCAATATTTAATAAATCTTTCATTTTTTTATCCACCACCTATAAAGTGAACTATTTCAATTTTATCTTTGTTTTTTAATTTAATATTATTTATTTTTTTTTTATCTACAATCTGCTCATTTAACTCAATAGCTATTTTACTAATAGGTAGATTAAATGTCTCTAAAAGGGATTTTAAAGATGTTTTTCTCTTTATTAATCGATTTTTTCCGTTTATTTTAATTTTTAATTTATTATTTTTTTTCATACTGTATAAATATTTTATGGCAGACAGAATTTTAATTATTAATGGACCAAATCTTAATCTATTAGGTGAAAGAGAACAATCACAATATGGATCCATTACCTTTGAAAAATTAAACGAAATATGTTTGAAGAAATCAAAAGAACTTAATATGGAATTGAGTTTTATTCAGTCTAATATTGAGGGTGAAATTGTAACCAATATCCAAGATGCCAGGAAAAATTATAATGGGCTAATTATAAATGCTGCTGGTTTCACTCATACCTCTGTATCAATTCGAGATGCTATAGAAATATTTAAAAAACCCTCAATTGAACTTCATATTTCAAATATATACAAAAGGGAGGAATTTAGACAAAAATCTTTGATTAGTGATGTAGTAACTGGTGGTATATTTGGTTTGGGCAGTAACGGATATATTTTAGCCATAATTGCAATGCACAACATGTTGAATAATGAAAATTGATAAAAAACTTATAAAAGAATTAGTGGACTATCTTCAAGAATTTAGTCTGACAGAATTAGAATATTCTGATAAAGAAACTAAAATCAAAGTATCAAAAAAAAATCCTATAATTAACCAAGGTGAAAGTTCAATAGTTGCAACCAAAGTAAGTGAAAAAATTCAAAGTTCGAATGTTTCGGGTAAGGAAATAAAATCACCAATTATAGGTACTGCGTATTTAGCACCAGAACCTGGAGGAAAAAAATTTACTGAAGCTGGTAAAAAAATTAAAAAAGGTGATACTGTACTAATAGTTGAAGCAATGAAAACAATGAATCATGTTCCTTCTCCAATTAATGGTACAATTAAAAAAATTTGTGTCGAGGATGGGTCGCCAGTTGAGTTTGGTCAAGTAATAGCAATTATAGATTAATGTTTAAAAAAATATTAATTGCCAATCGTGGAGAGATTGCAGTAAGAATAATCAGAGCATGTAAAGAATGGGGTATATCTACAGTAGCGGTTCACTCTGATGTAGATAAAGAAAGTATGCATGTAAGACTAGCTGACGAAAGTATTTGTATCGGATCTCACCAACCAGCAAACAGTTACTTAAATATTCCTGCTTTAATGTCCGCAATTGAACTTACCGGTGCTGAGGCAGTGCACCCAGGATATGGTTTTTTGTCTGAAAATTTTAGTTTTGCTAAAATTTTAGAGGAAAATAAAATAAAATTTATTGGGCCTTCTTCAAAATTAATAAAAATGATGGGAGATAAAATTCAAGCTAAAAAAATCGCAAAAGAATATGGTCTTCCAGTAATTGAAGGTTCGGATGGTGGTGTTTCAAATATAGATGAGGCTAAAAAAATTTGTAAAAAAATTGGTTTTCCAGTTCTTATAAAAGCATCAGGTGGTGGTGGTGGAAAAGGAATGAAAATAGTGCATGAAGAGAAAAATTTTGAAGAACTTTTTTTAACTGCAAAGTCAGAAGCTAAAAAATATTTTGGTAACGATGAGGTGTACATAGAAAAGTTTTTTCAAAACCCAAGGCACATTGAAGTTCAAGTTCTATCAGGAAAAAACAGAACTGTTCACCTTCATGAAAGAGATTGTTCTGTTCAAAGAAGACACCAAAAATTAATAGAGGAGACACCGAGTCCTATACTTAATAATGATTTAAGAAAAAATTTATTTGAAAAAACTGTTAATATGGTAAGCAAAATTGGATATGAGGGAGCCGGTACAGTAGAATTTATATATGAAAACGAAAAATTTTATTTTTTAGAAATGAATACAAGAGTTCAAGTTGAACATCCAGTTACTGAGATGGTCACAGGAATAGATATTATTAAAGAGCAAATATGGATTGCTTTTACAGGTAATACAGCTCTTGAACAAAATGAAATAAATCCAAGAGGACATGCAATAGAATGTAGAATAAATGCTGAGGATGCAAGTAAAAATTTTCAACCCTCGCCTGGCGTCATTGGAATGTGTCATCAACCTTCTGGATTTAGAACTAGAGTTGATGGAGCAATATATCAAGGTTACAAAGTTACCCCATATTACGATAGTATGATATGCAAATTAATATGCCATGGAAGAAATAGAGAAGAAGCAATTCAAAGAATGATGAGGTCTCTTGATGAATTTGTAATTGAAGGTGTAACTACAACCATAGATCTTCATAAAAAACTTTTAAGTCACAAAAAATTTATAGATTCTGATTTTAATGTTACTTGGCTTGATAAGGAGAAGGTAATTTAATTAATAACATTTTGTTAACCATATATCATAAACTGGATGATCAAATGGTCTTAAGGCAGGACTAGATGAAAATGTCCAACCATTAAAAATAAATACTTCATCTTTATCTTCATTTTTTAAATCTTTAACTTGAAGATAAGCAGTAATTTCAGGATTATCATCAAACTCAGAATTTTTACATTTCAAAGGTTTGATTAAAATATTTTTAAAAACTTTTTCTTTTCCGATTTTTATGTTTAACTTATAATTCTTTGAACTAACTTTATCCAAAACTTTAATTTCAATGAAATTCCCTTCAAGACTCGTATTGCTTGATTGTAAAAGTTTTGAAGGTAAAAAAAATAAAATTACAATTAAGAATAAAATTTTAACTTTTCCAACTTTTGTATTTTTTTTCCAATTTTTCATTATTTTTATTTGGGTGGTAAGCTTTATGAGTGCCTGTAGGGTTAGGAGAATGTGGTTTTTGCCAATCATATTTTTTTAAACTTTTTTCATGTTCTATTTTATTTTTTATAAAATGAATCCATGAATACCATTCATTTGGTATTTTTGTGGCATCAATTTCACCATTATAAATCACCCATCTTTTTGACTTATTTTTATTTTCATAATATTTATTTCCATATTCATCTTTACCAACCAATTTTCCAAAAAAAATAGTAAAAATTTTTGTGCCTAAGGTTTCTCGATTCCACCATGTGAAAATTTGTTTAATGATTGTCAACATAAATATTTATTTTATTTTCAATTTTAAATTGCAAAAATTAAATTAGACTAAATTAATATTTTGTATATACATATTTAAATAAAGACTCAAAAATA
>MDSV01120483.1_pt1 | contig 12385 bp, 7 predicted proteins | sample 810851 | NCBI WGS metagenome assembly MDSV01 (sample SAMN05326640, study PRJNA326480) | marine metagenome | isolation source: seawater | place: Atlantic Ocean: North East | collected 2012
TAGCTCTGAGAAAATCCTATCGAACGACTTATATCGGCGCGGAGTGCGTAACACTGTATATCAGAAATTTCCATGTGCTTAACGTTTAATTGAAATACGCTTGATATCGTAATAATCATCTAAAGCGAGGCGACTGACGTCCTTACCAAATCCGCTCTGCTTTAATCCCCCGTGAGGTAATTGCAGAGAATAATAGGCCTCATTAATTAGAATATTGCCAAATTCCAAACGTTTCTCTGCTTCCAATGCAAGGCTTAGATTTTGCGTGTATACATATGCCGATAAGCCATAGACCGTGTCATTAGCTACAGCAAAGATATCTTCATCGTCATTAAATGGCATCACTGGCATAATAGGACCAAAAATCTCTTCACAGGTGAGCTTAGCGTCACGATCGACATCTTTAATTAATGTAGGCTCCAGAAAGTAGCCTACACGATCTGCGCGTTTGCCACCAGTAACTACAGTACCACAATGCATTTTAGGGTCACAAAATTCAAGCATCTGTTGCAAGCTTGCTTCTGTACACAAGGGGCTCAGCTCAGGCCCGTCACCAGCCTCTCCAAGCAAGCGGTAACTCTGCATTAAATCTTTCGCCTTCTCAATAAAAGTATCATAAATAGCCTCCTGCACGAAAACTCGATTAGGAGCCACACAGATTTGGCCTGCATTGGCTAATTTTAGGCCAACAATATCAGCGACTGCTGCATCTAGGTCTGCATCTTTAAAAACCAAAACAGGTGCATCACCACCAAGCTCTAAGGAAAAGCGCTTCACAGTAGTTGGTGATGCCTCAATCATTTTCTTCCCAGCGTGCGTCGAACCGATCATTGTCAATAGACGCGGCACAGAACTCTTCGCTAACGCCGGAATGACTTCGCGTCCACGACCACAAAGGAAATTAACTGTACCGGCAGGAAAACCAACCGACTCAATTATCTCAGCCACACGCATCGAGGCAAGCGGTGTACGATCACTAATTTTCATAACACTGGCGCAACCACTAGCTAAGGCTGGCCCAAGCTTGTAACCGAGATTCAAAAGTGGAAAATTCCAAGTCAATACGCCGGCAACAACTCCAATTGGCTGGTAGGAAAGGAAATTTAAATGGCCGCCATCGTAATCTGGAATGGTTTCCCCGTAATGACGCTTTACCTCCTCCATATAATATCCGAGACAATCCACTAACATGTTAAAATCATAACTAGCTACTTCACGAGTCTTACCGGTCTCTTGGACTAGCAAATCTGTGATCTCCGCTTCGTGAAGCTTTAGCTGCACCATCAACGCATCTATCAATACTTTGCGCTGATTGATAGAATATTCACTATAAACTTTAGCCGCGCTCTCCGCGCTCTCGAGCGCATGCGACACGTCTGCCTCGGTAGCAGCGGCTACACAAGCGATGACTTCACCAGTGGCGGGATTATGAACATCGATTGAGGACTCGCTACCACACCACTGTTTTGCGATAAAATTTTTAACCTGTTTCATAGAATTAAACGCTGACTAAAGATTAATACGGGCTTCCAGTCGATTGCGGAATTTCTCTAAAAGTGGTGCTGATTCATCCCTCATAGCCAAGTTGTGCCATTCGTAAGGATCCTTTAAGCAGTCATACAATTCCTCATCACCGTTATGATAACGAATGTAGCGCCATTGCTGACTTCTCAATGCGTAACTTTGCCCTACTGGATCTGGCTCACCCCATTTATTAATCACAGTTAAAGCTGCATCCGGACCGGACCAATTGTAGAAGTCTGGGTCTACTAAAAAAGGCTTTAAGCTAAAACCATCCATTCCTGCACCCTTGGCATTACGTCGCGTATCGGTTGGCAGGTCACAAAGATCTACCAAGGTAGGAAATAAATCGATCAAAGAGACTGGACGCTGGCTTTCTCCTCCTGCAGTAGAAACACCTGGTGCACGAATAATTAAAGGTACTCGGGTACTTTCTTCCCAAAGTGCATTCTTATAAACATAGTCTTTTTCGCCGTTACCCCAACCATGATCACTGGTAACTACAATAATGGTATCATCCTTAAGCCCAGATTGATCGACCACATCGACAATTGCGCCAATCAATTCATCAACCGAACTTACACAAGCTAAGTAGGCCTGCACCCACCTCTTAAGAGCTTCCTCACGGCTTGGATAACAAGCGAGCAAACTTTTATAAATTTTACGTCCGCGATCGTTGCCTCCACGCGACTCAATTAAAAAAGTATCCTCCGCATCATTTTCTAAAATCTTTGGCAATAGTAATGAATCTCGAGGATATAAGTCAAAGAATCGCTGATCGACTATTAATGGTGTGTGCGGGCGTAAGAAACCAACCGCCATTAAAAATGGTTGATCCGATGGATTCCGAGCAAGCTGATGAAGACGCTGCATCGCCCATTGACCATTCTGCTCATCCGCAGTTGGATCCATGCGCTTGCCGTCTTCATCAAAATAGATATCTCGGCTCACTTGCCAATTTCCAGTAGCCCAGCGGTAGTTTTTACCGTCCCCGTAACTAACGCCCTCAATTGCGACTAAAGGACCAAAAGAGCCATCCACCCAACCAAAATCGCTACGCATAGGCTCTGGAACTGCTGGGTGCGGTACTTTATTTTTACCATCCAACGCGTATGGTCCGTAATCGGAATCGTGCTTAAATTCGCTCCATTCACGGCGATTATTATGATGTAGTAACTTACCAGATCCGAGTACATGATATCCATTGGCCTTAAAATGACTAAAAATGGTATGAGTATTCTGGAGCAATTCATTCTCAAACCATTTATCAAAAGCGAAATTGGCAGATCTATGTGGATAGACTCCCGTTAGGAAACTAGAACGAGAAGGTGCACAAATTGGTATCGTGCAATGTGCACTTTGAAAAGTTGTCGCGCTGTTCATAAAGCGTCGAAGGTTTGGAGTTTTTGCTTGGGGGTGACCACCATAGCCCTCGATGTCGGTATTTAAATCATCGCAGACAATTAAAATTACATTTGGTTTTTTGTTCGCTGCTGTGAGACTAAAAGCAACTATAAATAATGCGCAAAGATGAAGACATAGGTATTTCGTAATTATATTCATAAGAGTATTTAAGCTTTATAGAAATTCGCGTAAGTCTGCTATATTTAAATAGATTGGAGTCATACTCAGTGGCAGTGCGATTGATTGATTAATTGATTTAAAATGTAATGGATTTCCAAATACATCATATCCATTAACTTCGCTAAGGTCACGAAGATTGATTACTTGCTCTGCACCCTCACTCCAAAGCACGACGAATTGTTTTGAGTCACTTAAGAAGCGCGTCTGCCACAAGTTTTTTCGTATTTGCTCCTGTCCTATGCAATCAACGTCTTGAATCAAGTCACAAGCAGTTGCAGCTGCAATAAAACCTGACTCTACAGACCTTCCACCCGGGCCTACCCATCCTTGTAACCAGCGATCTAGCAAGTTACCTTCGAGTAGCGTAAAGTAAAAAGTTTTGTCGACTCCGTTCGCAAACGCTGTGCAGATCGCTTGAATGTAGGCAGAAGCACTTTCCGACTCGTCAAGAATTTCACGCGCTACAAAAGGATTTTTAAACGGCACAAAAGGCTTCGCATCATGCGCGTAACCAAAGTATCCAAATTCAGTCGCCCATAATGGGGGAACTTCCCCGAATTCAGAAATCACGTCTCGAATACTTTGTACTACTTCACGGAAATCCCCACGGGCAGGATGGCGCCTTCCTTCTGTGTATGGATGATAAGAAATTGCATCGTAAGGATCTAAACCACTTTTTTTAAGGAGTCTTTTTAGAAATTTATTGTGAGTTTCCGCTGGAGTAGCTAGACCAAGACCGACTACATCTATCTGCGGAGAATGCGCCTTAATTATATCATGAGCGCGCGCTGTGAAAGAAGCCATTTCTTCAATCGTTCCACGGTAAAAAAGTGGTATATCTGGCTCATTCCAAGTTTCGATTGCATATAATCTACCATCCGCCATATCGAGTAATCGCGTGAGGTAATCCTCAAAGTACGAGTCCACATCATCTCTGTACGTATAAGCGCGTGATGCGGAAGATCCATGAGGCGCCCTGGAGGCCCATTTCGGCATACCTGGACCAAGCACCGCTAATGGAGTCACTCCAAAACTAGCTTGATAGTCGAGCAAAGCATCCAGCTTATCTGCGTGCACTTGGTCCCAAACTCCACGCTTTCGCATTAACTGTCCCAATCCGCAGTCAAAGGTGAACCGCGACCAACCGATGCCAATGCGCTCGAGCGCCCAAAATTCGCGTAAATCAGTAATATTGACTCCAAAGCGATTATTTGGATTAACAGCACTTACATCTCGACCGCGTAGAACTGCCAATGAAAGCCCATGCGAATCACGCAAAGTATCAATAGAGGCTCCTACCTCTATTCCAATGCGATACATGCCTTGTTTATAGAAATTGGGTAATTTCCAATTTATTAGATAATTACTCTTAGCTGCTACTGGTACGGATTCTCTTAATTGCCTATGTAAGTCGCTGCCAGCAGCATCTCGAATCGTCAGGCGCACAGTTTGAATTGTTTTTTCTTGCTGCTCATTACGCAAAAAAGTCTGCACATCAAAAGGCTCACCTGGTTCATACAATCTATGATAGCGAAGCGTGTCGCTGTGAGACTCCACTGGCGCCTGCGACAGGTAATCGGCAATTCCATGCGAGCGCACTGCTACTGCATCTAAAAACACTGTAGCGCTCCCTGTAGTGCCTACAATTTCAAATGCCACTGCATATGCATTCTTAGCAGCCAGAGGCAAGCTTGCTTCAAATGAATAGCGTTTCCAATCATCGCTCAAAGTAATGACCTTTTGAATTAAATTACTACCACGATTCGGCACAAGCGCAGTAGGAACATAACGAAGTTGCATCTTAATTTTTTGCCCTTTGCGCGCCGCTTTTAAATCCGCAGAAATCGTTAAACGCTCGAGCGGCTTCGCCTCAAAATAATCCGAAGCTATCGTCGCTGTTTTGTAATGGGTTTCGTAAGCCGCAACCTGCGGTTTTATTTCCACACAAAGAGCGTGCGCGCCATCGGTAGCCTCTCCATCGACAAGTGACCACGTCGAACTTACGTCACGTTTATTGAAAACTACTCCCCACTCTTCGCGGCCGAGTTCAAAGCTCCCATTACGCAATCGATTGTGCTTATCTAAACTAGTATTCGCTGCACTATCATCAATTTTCTGAGGAAGGTGCATGGTGTAATGAACGCGATTACCATTCTTGCAAAATAAGTTAATCCAGTAAGACCTATGTTGCTTCCAATCTAGGGAAGAAAGCACTTCTATCTCGAGCGAAGTGGAACTGTCTGGTACGATTTCAAAGCCGTTACTAGCTGAACTATTTGCCTTGAAACTTATAAAAGGACGACGCGAAACAAGGACCTCACGACGCTGATTCTGATTTGGCTTACTAAAATAATATTCCTTTCCATCGACGTAAAAAACTTTTTCAATAAATTCCTGATGCGGTAACTGCAAAGTTTGTCGCAGTATACGGTGATTGGGCACGTTAAAATCTATCTGAAATTCCAAATTACGCTCCCCGGCGAGCGCTACCTCAGAGCGATAATGCCCTTCAAATGTACCCAGACGAACAGGCTCCGAAAAGCTTAGCGCTTTACTGCTTACTTGCTGCCGCATTTCCCATGGCAATAAGTTAGCTAGTTGCGCACCCTTAGAATCTTCAATAAAAAGTAAACTATTTTCAATCAACAAACCCGATTGCGTGACTATATACATTAATGAACCATCCGGTTTCGCTTGATACTGCATATCAGACCAGCGTATCGACGCATCATTATTGATGCTGGGCTGTGCCTTCAAAGACAAAGAACACAAGCAAATTAAGCACGGATACAGTACAAAAAAAGAGCGAAATAGCTGCTTATGCAGTAAGGCAAGCATGATACAAAAAGTTAAAAATGGAATCAGATAATACATTAAAAAAGGATACAAAAGCTAAAGTGTTACTCAAAAAGTATGATATATTCGTACTCCACTCAAGTAACATGCACGTTATTCCAATTTTAGATCGTCCTAATACCTATTAAAAAGCCTAACCTGCTGCTTTTATGGGCTACAAATCTGCATGGAAAGGTGTCACTGGCAGCCCATTTCGATCGTACAGATTCACCACTGGGTTTTCCGCCCAAGCATAACGCACCGCAACTGGGCTTAGTAAATCAGGGTGCGAAACCACTACTCTATCGATGCCCTCAATTTTCGCCTGAGCCCAGTGAAATTGACCATCTGCTCCAGCTAGAGCGAAACCGATCACCTCAGGAACATCGAAGGCGTACAAACCACCAGCACTGACATGATTAAAACGTATTACTACTTCACTGCCACGCATCTGTGCTTCAGCAAAACGCGGACTTTCGCAAACTATATCAAACCCATAATCTTTTGCAAGTGCATGGCGAGCAAGGCGGTCAGCAACCATACGTTTGTTGCGTGGATGAATATCGCGCCCTTCGCCAATATCAATAATCACCGCTTGCCCAGTATTTGGTAAATCTAATGTTTTCGTTTGTGAACTACGTAAGCTTGCCCACCAACTATCTTGTTGCGGCAATTCTTGCTCGTTATTAAAGTCTGCTAACTGTGACCAATAAAATGAGAAATCGCCTTGCTTCCAATGGTCACGCCAAGTGGAAATCATTAAGGGAAATAAGTGCGCATAATTTTCTGCTCGCGATGCATTACTTTCGCCTTGGTACCAAATAACTCCACGCATACCATAACCGATTATGGGATGCAGCACACCATTATATAAATTAGCGGGACGATGCTGGCCAAAACGATAGTCATTTGGCCAAGGTGGGGCCTTACCAACACGTCCATTTGCCTTCCATGCTTCATGTCGTGCAGTTATTTCAGCATGCATAGCATCTGTATACGTAGCTGCTTTTTCATCCCACTCGTCTAAATGATCTTTATAACGAGGGTGAGTTTCGAGAACATCGCGCGGAACCCAAGCCTCCGCGGATGAACCACCCCATGAATTATCTATTAGCCCTACTGTGACTCCTAAGACATCTTGTAGGCGCCTGCCAAAATGATAGCCCACCGCTGAAAAAGAACTCGCTACACCAGAGTCACTATACTCCCACTGCCCTCTAAAATCGTCCTGAGCTTGCTGCGAACCAATATGAGGCACGGAGATCATGCGCAATTGAGAGGTTTTTGCTGACAAAGCTTCCAAGTCACCACCATCGGACTGATTCAAAGACCACTGCATGTTGGACTGCCCGGAGCATAACCATACTTCGCCAATCATAACATCCTTATACTGTAGCGTAGAGGAGCCAGAAACTTCTAAAGCATACGGTCCACCCGCTGGCATCGGCTTAAGCTTTAACTTCCAATAACCATCGACTCCTGCGTAAGTTGTAGCTCGCTGTCCGTTGATGCGTACAGTAATTTGTTCGCCTGGATCTGCTTGTCCCCAAACCGGGTTAAACTGCTCACGCTGGAGCACCATATGGTCTCCAAAAATAGCTGGGAGCTTGACCTTAGCAGTTGCAAGTGACGCAATTAAAAAAAGAAACGATAATTTAATTAAAATAAGGGGTAAAGAAATATGCATAGTAGTATGGTTATTATAATTTTAAACATAACGGATAAACAAGAACCACATCAAGCACAGGATTAGAACTATGAGTCAGTCTACTTTATCACTTAAATTACTTCTATTGATTTTTACATATACCCTACTACAAGGGGCAGTTCCCTCTTTTAAGGCAAGGCAAAGAGTCGCCTTCATAGGTGACTCCATATCACACGCAGGACACTTCCACGCAGATATTTACCTTTTTTATGCGACGCGCTTCCCTAGTAATCCATTTCAAGTGTACAATCGAGGCATCGCTGGAGATAGCGCAGGTAGACTAATCCTTCGCCTCGACGAAGATATCAAAAGTACGCGAGCTACTATTGCTGTTGTGATGCTTGGTATGAACGATGCCTATAATGACATATTTAGTGACGGTAAGAGTTTATCTGAAAAGCTTAGCGGCAAATCCATCGCCTTAAAAAATTATACTAAATCGATGGAAAAAATCGTATTCGAATTAAAACAAAAAGGCACTGAGGTTATATTAATTAAACCATCCATATACGATCAAACTGCCCAGATTGAGAAGGCCAACCTCTATGGAAAAAATGATCTACTCGGTAAATTTTCGAATTATATAGATGTACTTGCGACTAACAATAAAGCTTATGTAGTTGATTTTCATACTCCTATGACAGTACTCAACTACTCTATACAGGTCCATGATCCAAGAAGTACTCTTATCGGTAAAGATCGCGTGCATCCTGGACTGCCTGGTCACCTTGTCATGGCCTATTACTTCTTAAAGGCACAAAATATGCCCCAATATGTTTCTGCTATACATCTCGATGCAAAAGACGGAGGGCGCATACTGAACTTAATTAATTGCGAGATCCCGGCCGGCTTGGTGAATGAGGATAATTCTTTAAGTTTTACAGCAACTGAGGCTACGCTGCCATTCCCGGTAGGCAGCGCTCAGAGTAAAGCGCTAGACTGGGTACCCTTCCAACACGAACTCAATCGTCAAGTACTCGCAGTCGATAATCTAGCAGAGGGTCTATATACACTGTTTATCGATGGCGTGCAGGTTGGCCAATATCGATCAAGCGATCTAAAAAATGGTATCGAGCTAAGCTCGAATCAAGCAACACCGCAATATCAGCAAGCTCTTCAAGTTAAAGCAGCACACAACAAACAGTTATCAGCCACAGGAAAACTGCGTACACTTGCTATGGTCCGACACTCAATATTGCGCAAAACACCCGTTAGTATCGACGAATCAGATACAGATAAAGTAGCGACTGCGCTCTTCAATTATCTAGAATCGATAAAGCAGCAACCTTGGTTCAACTACTTTAAGCAACAGGTAGATATTTACCTAGAAAATATTGCCCACAAGGAGGCTTACAAGCAGGAGGAAGCTCATTGGATGCGAGAGATCTGGCGGATTAATCAACCCAAGCCTCATGAGTGGCGATTAGAAAAAGTTGATTAGAGCATTGCTGAAGAGAAAAACTCTAAGCATTCCTCAGCGCGACTCCACTGGAGCCCCTAACTTCTAAAGTACAGGGCAGGCGCTGAACTATTGTACTCACTTCATTCTCCTTCGCCTCTATCGACTCAAGTAAAGCTTGCACAGCAGCACGGCCAATTTGCTCTTCGGGAATATCAACAGTCGTAATTTGAGGAGTGGTTAAGTGACAGAAACGCTCATTTGTCATACCGACTACCGACAAGTCTTGTGGCACCTTAATCTTAAGTTCCTGCGCGATCTGTAACGTGCAGGCGGCGATCGAATCATTAGCGCACACCACTGCTGTTGGTCGCTGAGCGGATTGCAGTAAGTCCCGCGCGAGAGTACGAGCCCTATCTATCTGCCAATGACTGTAATAGACAGCGCAGAGTTTAGGGTCTAGTTGGTACGATTGAACACTGCTTAAAAACGCTTGGACTCGCTCACGACTCACTTCTGACCCTTCATCTCCACCAATGTGAACTATTCGACGATGACCATGACGGACCAAATGTTCCATTAGAGAGGCTACTGCTCCCATACCGTCGGATTCGACCCGCATGTGATCAAAGTCGAAGGAACAATTCGTACTGACTACGGCAACTTTGTAGCGCTCTGTTGCTAGCTTGAAAAAATCGTTCATCTCGGCAGTTGGATTTATATTGCAGCACAACAACCCTTCAATTCGTGACCCCAAGAGGCGCTCTAGGGCACCGCGCTCTTCTGCTGCTCCCTGTACTGACTCAACGCGCAGTGAATAAGGCGTGTTCTTTATCGCACTTAATGCACCAACAAGAATTTTAGCACCCCACTCCTCCGATAGCGCACTACTCAGCATACCAATAGTCATGCTTCGACCTCTCTTCATACTCAATGCATTCTGATTGGGTAGATAACCCATAGCCTTTGCACTCGAACGAACCCTTTGCGCGGTCTTTTCGGAAATACCTATTTTCTGGTGTCGTCCATTTAAAATAGCCGAGACTGTAACCCTCGAAAGCCCTAACTCTTTAGCTATATCACTAATTCTTATCATTAATATTTAAATGTCGCTTAATCCTGTTATGATTCAAGCCCATTAAACACCATAATGCTCAGCAAAATGCCTAAACCTTGACAGTTTTAAGGAGCATAACATTACTCGTATAAAGTTTACCTTTTTTTCATGGACTCTACAGTTAGCAATAAGTCGCTCATTAATTTACAGAAGCTACGTCCCATCACCTCTGAAGTAAGCACTTCGAACTTCGAGCAAAAACTCAAACCACTGGGGCGAATTCTTGAAGTAGAAGGCTATCATGTTTGGTGCTGTTCGCCTATCTACGGACCCGACGGGCGCATTCATGTTTTTTACTCACGTTGGCGAAACGAGTATACATTTTCTGGTTGGGTAAGTGCCTGCGAAGTGGCCCATGCGGTTGCTGATCTTCCGGAAGGCCCCTACGAAGATTTAGGAGTCGTTCTAAAAGGCAGCGGTGCAAATGCTTGGGACTCATGGGCAATCCACAATCCGACTGTGCAAAAGGTCGGCGACAAGTATGCTCTTTTCTACATGGGAGCAGATGGCTCGAAACTAGATATCGAGCAAAATGAGCTACCCAATTTATCTACTGCAGAGTACGAAAAATACTTCAATCAATTAGTCTACACCAAACGCATCGGTTTAGCCATTGCCGATAATATAAATGGACCTTGGCGACGCGTTGGAGATGAACCTGTTATTAATGTTGGCAGCGATGGCGATTGGGACGATGCCGTCGTTAGCAACCCATCGCTATTACAAAATCCTAATGGCGAATATTGGCTCTACTATAAAGGTTGGGATTGGGACACTGGGCGGCGATTTAACGGCAACCGTAAATACGGGCTCGCTATCGCCAAATCAATTGAAGGCCCTTACAAAAAGCATTCGGCAAATCCGATCATAGACTTCTCCAATATCGGTGAACGCGTCCAATGTGAGGACGCGTACACATGGTACGAACCGAAGGATTGCGCACCATATAAAATAATCATGCGTGACATGGGTTTTTATAACCACGAGTATGGGCTGTATATGGAATCCAGCGATGGCCTTATTTGGCAAAATCCGCAGGTTGCTTACAAAGATGCTGGAACTTACTTCGACGAGACATTGCCTGGACTGGATCGTGAAGGGCGATTCGAACGACCGCAGTTACTGATTAACTCTGAAGGCGTCCCCACCCATCTGTTTTGCGCATACCAAGGCGGACGTTACGGCACGTGCAGCGGAGTTGTATTAGAAATCTCTAAAAATAATCAGAGTAACTTATCAAATAATTAATAGACTCCACTTGTAGAATCTTTTAAAAGACATCAGTAATTCTATGCGTACCACTTATGAATTTAACCAAGGTTGGAAGTTTCATCGAGGTGAGCTAGACAGCACTAACCATCAAGCCATTCATGCTAATCGTTTTAAGCGAGCCGAGTGGTTAAAGGCAGGAAACCATGGGGTCGCGCGCTTGGGCTATCCAGATGAAGCATGGCGCGACATAAACCTACCTCATGATTTCGTAATTGAAGGCGAATTTCGGGCATCCGCGAATGCTGTGCATGGCTCACTGCCGACTGATGTAGGCTGGTATCGCAAAACGTTTGAAATTCCCAAAGAAGCTAGCAAGCAGCGTATTCACCTTGAATTTGATGGCATTTACCGAGATGCAACAATATGGGTAAATGGCCATTTAGCTGGGCGGCATCTATCAGGCTACACCAGTTTCACTCTCGATATCACTGAGCTTTGCGATGCGAATGTGCCGAACGTGGTCGCGGTTCGCTGCGATGCCAGAGAATTTGAACTATGGTCGTATGAGGGCGGCGGCATCTACCGCGATGTTCGACTAATAGCTACTAATTGCGTCTATGTGCCCTACTGCGGAACTCAAGTGCGCTGCCATTTCCATGATCAGCAAGACCTAAATAAAGTAGAATTATTGTTACGCGCAGAGGTCTTTAATACGTATAATCATTGGAGCGCAGTTACTGTAGTATTTAAAATATTTTCTAATGAAGGCGATAAACCATTACTGCAGATGGATCATTCGCTTAATGTAGAAGCGGAAAATAAAGAGACAGCAGAGGTTAATTTAGAACTTAATAATCCTCTTTTATGGAGCCCTTCTTCTCCATCAATATATCGATTGGAGACAGAAGTCCGATTCAATAATGAGCTGACTGATCAATACACCACTCACTTTGGTATACGCTTGATAGAGTTTGATGCAGATAAAGGATTCAAGTTAAACGGTGAGCAA
>MDSV01087704.1_pt1 | contig 12384 bp, 8 predicted proteins | sample 810851 | NCBI WGS metagenome assembly MDSV01 (sample SAMN05326640, study PRJNA326480) | marine metagenome | isolation source: seawater | place: Atlantic Ocean: North East | collected 2012
AGTGCGTTTGGCTGGTGTTTTACCGATTATGGCAGTGAATACAGTGCGTTTAGCAATGCTGGCATGGACGGAGGGATTTTTTCTGCACAACGTGTGATGAAGGCAGAAAGTGGGGCGCCTTTATTGGTGCTGTATTCCAATAACATTTCTAAATCGCAAGAATGTGTAGAAAAAGCAGGTGGAGTAATTACCAAACCACTGTTTGACTTCCCGGGGGGCTGTCGATTCCACTTTGTCGAGCCGGGTGGGAATGAGCTTGCCGTATGGTCTGAGACAGCCTAGTAGATAAAAGTGCACTTGGAATAGCTCAGCGCTAAACAGCACGGTATTCCATTGTGCCTTAAACAAAAAACGCCTTGCTGGCAGTAATACAGAAGGCGTTTTAATTTCTATTTAGTTAGCTAAAAGCTAGCAGTTAGTTTTGCTCAAGCACAATGCGCAGCATTCGGCGAAGCGGCTCTGCGGCACCCCACAATAGCTGATCCCCTACGGTAAATGCCGAAATATACTCTGGGCCCATAGTCAATTTGCGAATACGGCCAACTGGAATAGACAGCGTGCCGGTAACTTTCGCTGGGGTGAGCTCTTGCATGGTCGCGTCGCGATCGTTTGGAACCACTTTTACCCATTCATTGTGAGCTGCAAGAATCTCTTCAATTTCGCTTACAGGCAAGTCTTTCTTAAGCTTAAGCGTAATGGCTTGACTGTGGCAGCGCATAGCGCCAACACGCACGCAAATACCGTCGATAGGTACTTCGCCGCCTTGAATTCCTAAGATTTTATTGGCTTCAGCTTGGGCTTTCCATTCTTCACGGCTCTGACCTGAAGGTAGTTGCGAATCGATATAAGGAATTAAGCTACCTGCAAGTGGCACACCGAACTGTTCGCTAGGGTAGTCTGAACTTCTGATAAATTCAGACACTTGCTGGTCAATTTCCAAAATTGCAGTAGCAGGGTCTTCAACCTTCTCTTTCACATTGCTGTGAATGGCGCCCATCTGGCTAATAAGTTCGCGCATGTGCTTTGCACCAGAGCCCGAAGCGGCTTGATACGTCATTGGCGAAGCCCATTCAACAAGGTCTTTTTCAAACAGACCGCCTAGCGCAAGCAGCATGAGGGAAACGGTACAGTTTCCACCTACGTAGGTGCGAATACCTTTTGCGATGCCACTATCAATTTCTTTGCGATTAACAGGGTCTAGAATGATAACAGCGTCGTCTTTCATACGAAGGGCTGACGCTGCGTCAATCCAGTAGCCATTCCAGCCAGAGGCTCGTAAATCGTCGTATACCGCTTTGGTGTAGTCGCCGCCCTGACAGGTGATAATGATATCTTGCTTCGATAACGCTTCAATATCGTGCGCATCTTCTAATACACCTGCATCTTTTCCAGCAAAATCTGGCGCTGCACTGCCTTTTTGAGAGGTAGTGAAAAAGGTGGGCTCAATGTGCGCGAAATCTTGCTCTTCTTGCATGCGCTGCATCAATACTGAGCCAACCATACCGCGCCAGCCCACTAAACCTACTTTTTGTTGTGACATTAAATTGAGAACCCTTGTAACTAAAATGAAAAGTACTTTATCACCTATGTTTATAATAAATGACCAATACACGGACCGTTTGATTAATAAGCGTGTAGTGAAAAAACATAAAATGATGTCGGACGCCGCGCTCCTAGGGCGCTGGCGCAATACCTGTCGTTTTTATTTTTATCCTCGCAGTCTAAGTGTTATTTATCTCGCTGGCTAGATGGTTTTTATAAATAATCTATCGCTGATATAAGCATTTTAAATACAGCGTAAAAGACGGTTGATAGTGTACAGATTTTGTTGATGCTGCGTTCATTACGCAGATGTCGAAGGACAGTAACTTTTATTGACAAATCAATAGTGGCAAGGGGGTTGGATCTTAGCGTGGTTAGAAGCTTTCTAATCCATATATCCATTATCGAAACGAGATTGGTTGGCAAAGATAAGGTAGTCGTCAGGTGCCGATACCTTATTTTGTTTTGCTTGATACATGGCACTGTCAGCGAGTTTAATCAACGCATGCATATTACTGCTTGTTTGAGGATAAAAAGCCACGCCCACGCTCATAGAAACCACAGTAGGCCTTGTATCATTGTTAAAATAGAAGGGCTGTTTAACACCACTATTTACTTTGTCTACCACTTTCTGAACCGACGTTTCATCATCCGCTTGCAGTAACAACATAAATTCATCGCCGCCCCAACGTATCGCGACGTCGTTTTTGCGTATTTTTTCTTTCAATTGCTCAGCAACAAAAATGAGAACCTCGTCACCCGCATCGTGACCGTAAATATCATTTACCGCTTTAAATCCGTTAAGGTCGATCAGTGCCAACGCAAACTGATGCTGTTTTCTCATAAGCTTGGCAATGAGCTTTTCACCGCCGTTGCGGTTATAGATGGCTGTGAGTGAATCGAAATCTGCTTGTAAAGCAAGCTTTTGAAGTTCTTGCTTTCTATTTGAGATATCGTTTAACGTTAGCTGGTAATAGCGCTCATTGTCGTCGGCGACCAATGGACTGGCTATTAGTTGTACCCAAGTTCCGTTATCGCTTGCGCTGGATTTGAGTTTGTACTCGCCTATTGCAAATTCGTTGCGGGCAAATGCTTCTAGCAGCGATGAACGCATTGCCTCTGGCGTTTCAAATAGCTCGACGAGCAATTCACCGTAGCCTTGCTTTGTTTCAAGCCCTATTTTACGCACTAAATCATTAAATGCTTCATTTCGAAGTTCGATTGTTCCGTTTTCTTTCATCAACACAGTGGCTGTTTTTGCATGCTCGAAAAGCATTCGAAAACGTTTTTCTAAAAACTCAATTTCTTCCCTTAACTGTCGTTCTTGTGTGAACTGATCTTCAACCTTGCTTAGTAGTTGGTTGGTGTCGTAGACGAGTTTACCTATTTCACTTCGGGAGTGATATTTAGGAGTGGAGATCCGCTGTGATGTTCCAGGCGTGATTTCGTTCAAAGAGCGGCCTACCCGAAGCATGGGAGAGATGATGATGTAGTATGTGATTAATAATGCTACGCCGCCAACCACGAGTGCTTCAGCATAAAGCGAATAGCTATTATCAATACTGATTTTTTCAGCTTGATTAATAATATGCTCGAAATTCGGATATACATTGACTTCAGCCAAGATATCTTCTGGCATGAAGGGATGCCTCACCATAAAAACACGTGGATTGATATTACTATCAATGGCTTCGTTTACGTTTAATTGATAGTACAGCGCGTCGCTTTTTATTGAAGCCCCTAGAATTTTGTCGCTTTTAACCAAGCCATTAATTGCCTCTTTTGCTAAATCTTCATCTTCTAGGAAAGCCGCAATAGACGCTGTCGCCCCTACCGTCTGATAAAGCTCTTCAATATCATTATTGGCATCACGAATTTCATTTTCATAGGTAGTGCGATAAAAAAATTCAGCGGTGGTAAATACCACTAACATTGACGCCGCGATTAAAAATAGCGAGAAGCGGAAGCCTAATCCTTGAACATTAATCAAAACGATATACCACTTTCATGCTGTAAGTGACAGCGGACTCATAAACATAGGCTAGAGCAGACTCATCTTCTTTCAACCGCTGTTTCACATCGTCTATGGTTTTTTCGATTGCGGGAGGCTTTACTCGACCAGAAAATTTCAACCTAGACCAATAGGCATTTACACGTGCTAAGGGTAGCCCTACCAACGCCTGGTAAAATTGGGTTTTAAGCTCAGTCTCAATTTCGACATCAATAGGGGTGGCAAGCTTGCCGTTTGGAAACGCTGAATACTTACCCATAAATAAATCAATAAGGCCTTTTTTGTCTAAAAATTGCACGGTGTTTTTGGGGTGTGTCACAACGACAATCTTCTCTGAGGCGTTTACAGTAAAAGAAAAACCTTGAAGCCCAAGTAGCACCGTAAGCATTAGAAAGTAACGATCAAAAAATCTCACGATACTCCCCTAAAAACTGAAGCTTAAAGCAAAGAAAAGGGTATGAGCGACACTCGCCTCGTCATCCACAACTAAACCATTTCTGGCCCGAAGGCCTGTGCCTCTGGCTTCTATATCGCTGCGTTCTATTTGGGCTTTAAAAGCTAGATTTTCTTTAAGGTCCCAGCGCCAGCCAACAGAGAATGACTTCTGTCGGTGGGCTAGTGTGCTGGCCACTTCTTCAACAAACATAGCGAGTTCAGCTGTAGCAGGAATGATGGGAAATTCAGGCTGTTCTTCCATAAGAAAATAGGTATCAGTTTCTGCAAAAGAAAATAGTCCGTAAAAGGTATGCGCACCATAAAGATAACTAATATTTAAAAAGCCATTAAAAGAGGGTCTTAGTGCGACAGATTCTGAATCAATATGCGAAAGTTCACCGGATACTTCCCAGTCACCTAAATATCGGTTGGCATAAAAAGAGGTATACTGAATAGTAGCGTCGAGTAGTTGTAATGAATTGGCAAAATCTCTCGCGCCGCTCCAAAGGGGTTGTAATAATTCAACCGCTGATGTTACTTGTGCTATGTCAAAATTATTATTTCCAGCTTCAGTGCGCGTGTGTTTTAACGCAACGCTCCAGTCAAAAGCGGTTAGCTCAATGCCTAGCGTATGCAGGTTGTCAAAGGTAATGGGTTCGAAATCGACACTAGAAAAGTCACTCTCTCCTTTACCCCAAAAACCCTTTACCGATAGGTTGAAGTTTTCATAACGTTTTAAGTAACGAATATCGGCGCCGTCAAGGCTTCTAGCCGGGACAATGCCGTAAACTTCTGTAGGCACTTTTACCCAAGGGTAGGCGATAGATACGTCTCTGGTATCACTGAAATGGAAGATATCGGCTGCAAGTCTTCCCGCTCTGACCTGCCACGAAGGCGTTACGTCATAGCGTAAAAACGCCATCTGCGCTATTGAATCTATGTCCTGCTCATCTTGCTCTCGATAAACAAATTGCCCAACAAAGTCGAGGTTGTTTGACAGGCTGTAATCGAGCTGTACTCCGATTAAGCTTAACGGCTTGAATGCAAAGCCATCTTTTTTTGCAAATTCAGCTTGAGCCCGGTCGTTTCGAAATTGATATTCGTTGGTATCAGCGGTAGCCGTTGCTAAGGTGCCAAAGCCGCTAATGTTTAACTTATTTTGTTCTGCTGACGGGCTGTTAGCCAGCAGCAAGCTGAACATGGCCGCGAAAAACAAGTACGGCTTTTTTATCATTGTATTACCCAATTTGAAGTCTGCGTGAAATGTTGCCTAAAAAGCATTGTTCTGACAATTTTACTTTAGTACAAGGATAGTAGAGAAACGAAGAAGCAATTTAAAAATTACGGCTTTTATTTAAAGTACCTAAAAACCAATTAATAAAATGCATCAAGTTAAGGCGGTTTAAAAATAATTCTATTTAGCTATATACAGTTAGTAGATAGCACCTAACCGCTCAGCCAAGAAGTCATTGTGAAGACTGGCTTGTCATTTTTTAATAGCCTTAAGAAGAAACGTAAGGCACTTTCCCTCAGTAGACTCAAGCTAAAACTTTTCATGCCGCTCTCTGTGATCAATAACGTTCAAATGCTTTATAATTCTTTCTGCCAAGGAGAAACAAACGTGAACGAATATGCCCGGTATTTTAATGGCTACCCTTCAACTATTGTAGAACAAGCCCTACAGCTAATTTCGGACAATCGGCTAAAAAGCTACTTGTTGAAAAAATATCCTAAAGCCCATGATATAACTACAGATAAGCTGCTTTATCAGTACGCGACGGATTTTAAAAAGCAGTACTTAAAAAATGCGCCCCCATTTGGGCGCGCCGCGTTCAAGAAACAAGGGGATATGGTTGCCAATGCGTTAGGTACACACACTTATCGTATGCAAGGTAAAACGCGAAAGCACGATTTAGCCATTAATAGTGATTTGCTGCGTGCACCTGAGCCTTTATTAAAGGCCTTAGTAGTACACGAGCTGGCGCACTTTAAAGAAAAGGACCACAACAAAGCTTTCTATAAACTTTGTTGCTACATGGAGCCTGATTACCATCAGCTTGAACTAGACTTGCGATTATTCTGCGTTGCGGTTGCCATGGGCGAGAATCCGTACGTTTGAAGTATACGCAACCGATATTTATCTGAGAGTGTTTTATGTTAATGGGCCGAGCTAATACTATTAGTAGGCAGGATGGCTTAATTTACCAAGCTAGTTTGCAGAATTGTGGTTGCGGTCTACAGTTGTCGCGACAATTATTTAGCGACAGAATGTTTCAAAAGAAAGAAGCTGAGTGAATAAGGAGTATTGATGAGCATTGCTAAAATTATGTCTACACGTGTAGTTAGCGTGCACATGGATGATAGCTTGCAGTCGTTAAGAGAGTTATTTGCTGCAACGGGCTTTCATCATCTAGTGGTCGTTCACGACAATAAACTGCAGGGTATTATATCCGACAGAGACTTAATGAAATCGATTAGTCCTTTCGTCGACACGTTAAGCGAGCGTATGCTAGATCGCGCTACGCTGGATAAACGCGCCCATCAAATTATGACCCGTGAGGTGATAACGCTGAATCCTACTGACTCAGTATTCGCGGCCATTGAGCTTTTTAATACACATAAGATTTCCTGTATCCCCATTATCGATAAGGGTAGGCACCCAGTTGGCATGGTGTCGTGGCGCGATGTGATGAAGTTTATGCAAAGTAGGGTAGAGGCTAAGCGGTAGCTCGGTACGCTTAGTCTATATTTTATGAGTTTTTCAAAAAAAGTGGCCTCTCTACCTGCGTCTATAAATATTGCGGTAAAGAGGCCATTAGTTTTTAGGGCTTAGTTCTGACGATAGCTGACTTTAAACAACAGGCTGTAAAGCACAGGTACTGCAATAAGCGTAAGTACTGTGGCAAATGCCAAGCCGCCCATGATAGTTACTGCCATATCGGCAAAGAAAGCGTCGAACAGTAGCGGCGCCATACCTAAGATAGTCGTTACCGCCGCCAATGACACAGGACGAACACGACTTATTGTGGCATCGACTATTGCTTGTCGAATAGCCAAGCCTTCTTCAATTTGAAGGTCAATTTCTTCAATTAGTACAATAGCATTCTTAATAAGCATGCCGAACAAGCTTAAAAAGCCCAGTAGCGACATAAAGCCGAAAGGCATATCTGTACTAAGAAGGCCTGTTACTACGCCCACCACAGCCATAGGTACCACAAGCCAAATAATCAGGGGCTGGCGTGCATGACCGAATAGCAATACTGAGATAATAAACATGACTAAAAAGCCAGCGGGCAATCCGGCACCTAGTGCTTTTTGTGCATCGCTAGAGCTTTCAAACTCGCCGCCCCATTCCAAAGCATAACCCGCGGGTAGGTCAATATCTTCAATGAGTGGACGAATTCGAGCTAGAGCTTTTGCGGCGGTCTCATGGTCACCCGGCTCGGCTTCTACAGTAATGGTGCGCACGCGGTTACGGCGATGAATTCGCATTTCTTCGGTCATTAACTCTAAACCTTGCGACACCTGTGTAAAAGGCACGTACTGACGTTGTTGGGTAGACCATACCTGCGACTCGCGTATCGACTGAAGCTCGGTGTCTTCCGCTTTACCCATCTTCGCAATAATACTGTAGGCGTAGTCGCCGTCTTGCACTGTGCCTAGCTGAACACCACTACTCGCGTATTGAATAGTTTGGCTAAAGTCATTGTGCGATACGCCCGCAATACCTGCGTTGTAGTTGTCAAACTGCGTGTTGATAGCAAAGCCTTTTTCACGCCAGTTATGACGTACGTCTTTAACTTGTCCATCAGCAAAAAGTAGCGCTTTCGCTTTTTCCGCTAATTCACGAAGCACTTCAGTATCTGGGCCGGAAAACCTTGCTTCCAGTTTTGCACCAGAACCGGGCCCAAACTGCATGCGTTCCATATAGAAATTAGCGTCGAAGTCTAAATCAGTAAGCTTACTTTTAAGCTTCTCTTGAATAGCTGGGATGTTATCTAGTTCGTTTGCGCGAACCATGAAAAAGGCATAGTTTTCATTAGCGCTTTTAGGTGCATAAGTAAGGGTGAATCTGTCTGCACCCTGGCCAATGAAGGTGGTTACAGCCGTCACGTTTTCCATCTCCAGAATACGTTTTTCCGCTTCCTTAGCGATAACTTCTGTTGCACGAATATCTCTGTCTTGCGGGCCCCAATAATGCACAAAAAAGAGTGGAGCGTTGGAAGGTGGGAAGAAGCCTTGCTTTACCATACCAAAGCTTCCATAAGCCACAACAGTAATGACAAAGAGTGCACCAATGGTAACCCAACGAAGCTTAAGCGCGCCTAGCAACGTGCGCTTAAACCAGCGCTGCGATGCTGAGAGTTCGTTGCCTGCAGTCTGACTCATACCTTTGCGGTAGAAATACGCGCCAAGAACAGGGACCAAAGTTACTGCTAATACCCAGCTGATCATTAGTGAAACTAAGACTACGGCAAATAGCGAGTAAAGAAACTCGCCGGTAGCATCATTTGAAAGGCCGATGCCTGAAAACGCCGCGATACCAATAACCGTTGCGCCAAGTAGCGGCCATTGAGTGCGCTTAACAATAAAGCTGGCTGATTCTTTAGCCGTGGAGCCAGTTGCCATGCGAAGCATCATACCTTCAGCAACCACAATAGCGTTATCTACTAGCATACCCATGGCGATAACCATAGCACCAAGGGATATTCTCTGAAGCTGAATATCCATGAGCCACATAACAAGAATAGTACCTAGCACGGTAACAAGAAGCACAGAGCCAACTACTACACCTGAGCGCCACCCCATAAATAAACACAGAGTTAAGGTAACCACGGCTACTGACATGACCAGGTTATTAATGAACCCTGTTACTGATTCATCAACCACTGAGGCTTGGTCGTATATCGGCGTAAGCGTAATGCCGACAGGCAGCTCTTGAAGCAGTTTTTCCACTTTTGCGTTTACGCGCTCACCCACATCAACGATATTTACATCGGTAAGAGCGGATACTGATAAAGTAAGTGCTTCCTCACCGTTGTAGCGCACGTAAACAGGCTGTATGTCGGCAGGTTCTAGTTTTAGCGTGGCAATATCAGCAACCCGAAGCGAGCGAGTGGTGCCGGGTATCACCACGGTTAAGTTAGATATTTCTTCTAATCTATCTGGTTCCCGTTCTACGATAAGACGCACATTTTTCTCGTCAACCTTGATTCGGCCGCCGTTAAATGGCCGCAAGTTTTCTTCGAAAAGCGCAGCAAGATCGGGGAACGAAATACCTAACCCAGCCAATTGGTAAGGGTTGATATACGCCACAATTTGTTCTTTCTGAACGCCTGTGACATTAACTTTAGCTACACCCTCTGTAGTTAGCAGGTCTCGTCGAATAATTCGTGCAAACTCGCGAAGCTCTCGGGTATCAAAGTCTGGTGCACTTAACGCATAGTAAAGCCCGTATACGTCACCGAAATCGTCGAATACTACTGGGTCTCGCGCACCGGTTGGCAGCGAACTTGCCGTGTCGCGAAGTCGCTTTCTTAGTTCATCCCAAATCTGAGGTAATAAGTTACTGTCGTAGGTACTTTTTACTTCAACCGTAATTTCCGAGAGGCCGGGGGATGAAATTGACGTTACTTCCTTTAGCTGCGGCATTTGCTGAATGGCAATTTCCAAGCGTTCGGTAACTTCACGCTCTACTTTTTCAGCGCTGGCGCCAGGGTAATTGGTGTATACCTTTACCTGCTTGATAGTGAACGCAGGGTCTTCCAAACGACCAATTTTGCTCATAGCCAAAATGCCGCCTAAAAGCAGAATGATGACCATCAACCAAATATTAACGGGTTTATCAATTGAATAGCGTGCAATATCCATGAACTACTTCTCTCCTTGGTAAGGAAGTACTTTCATGTCTGCACGCATTTGAGTGGCGCCCGCGGCAACTACTTGTTGGCCCAGCGTAATATCGCTTTCGTTCTTGCCCTCAATAACCGCTAATTCGTTTTCTATGTGCTTAACCGAGACGGCTTGTTTGACCACTGAACTCGTTTCATCGTTAAATACCCAGACCGCGAAACCTGAGTCCTCATCGCCAACCAAAGATTGTACAGGCACCACTAAGCCCTCGGGATACAAACTTCCCTGTAGGCTAACTTTAACCACTGCGCGGGCACCCGGTGTGAGAGGAAGCTCTTCGCGTGGTTCCATGGCAAATACCACTTCGTAGGTTTGCGACACAGGATCAGGCTGCGTGGAATGCTCTACATAATTAACCGGATACCAACGATTGCGATTGGTCGCCAGTGTAGCGCTAGCTTGTTTGATACCGCGACCAATATTAGCGGTGAGCAAACGCTCGGGCACATTGATGTTGAAGTAAATCTTAGATACATCTTGAAGGCGAGCTATGGGAGTTCCGGCCGCTACGAAGCTATTATTTTCGACTAATCGTTGGGACACCTTCGCATCGAAAGGCGCATAAAGTTGTGTATAGCTTAAATCCTGCTCTGCATTTTTTAAATCAATCAACGCTAGTTCGTAAGAGGTTTTTGCAGAATCCAATGAGCTTTGCGAAACCAGCTTTTGTGCAACAATTTTCTCGATTCTGTCTAGCTCACGTTTTGCTTGTTCAAGGCGCGTTTTTGATTCTTCTACACGGCGTTCAAAGGGCTTGCGGTCGATTGTCGCCAGCAATTTTCCTTTATCTATATCGCTACCCGTCACTAAGTCGGTTTGAATAAGTCTACCTGAAACTTCAAAACTTAAATCTACGGTTTTTACCGCTGAAACAACAGCAGGGAAGGTGAACTCATCAAAGTCAGGTATGTTACTAACAGTGGCAAGCTTTACGTAGCGAGGAGTCGTCTTTATTTGTTGTTCGGCAGGTTCTTCAGAAGAACAGGCAGAAAGAATAGAAACCGAAACAACGCTTAAAAATAAAATGTGAGAAAATCGCATTATGGACATAGGTGTATGTAATCCATTGTCAGGGTAAATAGAAAATAGACGTGTGCATTCAGACCTCAGCGAATATGAGTACCCAAACACAAATTACTTTGGACAAAGTAATGTTGTCGCCAAATCCAAAAGTAAACTAGTGAGTGCATTTTAGTGCGGTCGCATTGAAAAGTAAACTACACGGTGTAAAATGAAGGTATCTTAATACGAGAACAAAGTTATGACGGGCAGCACACGTACGCGAAGTGATGTAAAACGCGAAGCAATTATTCAGGCAGCAACACAGGCGTTTCAAGAATACGGCGTTAATGGTACAAGCATGGATAAGCTAGCTGAATTAGCGAATGTGTCTAAGCGTACGGTGTACAATCACTTCGCCACGAAAGAAGATTTGGTGATGCACCTCATAACCAAGCAGTTTGAAGAAGCAAAGTTAAGTATAACAGTGGAGTACGATTCGTCTCGCGATTTATCTGAACAGCTCTGTGAGCTAATTCTTCAAGATATCGAATTTACCGTAACTGAGTCGCACTTGGATATCGCCAGGGTTGCAATTGGGCATTTTTTCTACGAGCCCGAGAAACTCAAAGACGAAGTGGCGCAGTTAAAGGCGCAAGAAACGGCTCTGCATCGCTGGTTAAAAGCTGCAAAAGCTGACAAGAAAATTGAGTTTGATGACTTAAGTCGGGTTGTCGATGAAATTGACAGTCTTGTAAAAGGGCAGTGTTTTTGGCCGCAGCTTTTTAAGATAAACGACGTATTAAGCGATAGAGATAAGCGAAACATCGCTAAAAACACTGTGGCTCTCATTACAAGCCGTTACGCTGTGGCGTAATGGACTTGCTAACTAATAAGCTATTGCATGAGTAATGTGATAGCTATTTTATTTCAACACTTACACCCCTCTACGTTTATTTTTTCGTTATTCGTTTTCAATAAGCTCACTATTAATTTCCTGTATTTCTTAATGCATGCCTGAGTAATACATTTCAAATCCCACTTCAAAAGACACCTCGAAAACGGTGAAACAGGCATAAAGACACTGTTTTTGTTTGAATTTTGATCATAAAAACACCGTGTGGACGCAAAATTAAGAAAATTTATAAAGAGTTTTTAAATTTTACTTGTTTGGGGCTCGTCATCACACAAAATTTTCTATATTATCCTCATCACAAATGACAACTATTATTATTTGCAATTGCAGGCGCAATTGGAAGCGACAACAAATGCTCAGCAAATAATAAGATTTACATAGTTGTAAAAAGAACACACAACACTTTGAAGAACACTTGGAGAGCAATTGTGAAATTTAGACTTACGAGTATTGCTACTGCGATAGTTTTGAGCCCTGCTGCGTTTGCTGCTGATATGGAAGATATTGAGAGACTAACGGTTGAAGGTAAATACCTTTCAGTAAATCAGTCAAATTCAATTAAAAGCCC
>MDSV01121113.1_pt1 | contig 12384 bp, 10 predicted proteins | sample 810851 | NCBI WGS metagenome assembly MDSV01 (sample SAMN05326640, study PRJNA326480) | marine metagenome | isolation source: seawater | place: Atlantic Ocean: North East | collected 2012
AAATATTATGAGAAATTATTTAAATTTTGAATTTGAAATTAAAAACTTAGAAGAAGAACTTAATAAACTTAAAGATCCTTATAATCAAGAAGGTTTGTCTGAAGTTGATACTAAAAAAATTTCTAATCTTCAAAATGAAATAGATTTTAAACTTAAAAATATATATTCCAACTTGGATCCTTGGCAAACGGCGCTTGTTGCAAGACACGAAGAAAGACCAAAAGCTAAATTTTTTATAGACAATATTTTTGAAGATTTTATTTCGCTTTCTGGAGATCGATTTTATGGTGAAGATAAATCAGTAATAAGTGGATTTGCTAAATTTGAAAAAAAATCTGTTTTGGTAATAGGACAAGAAAAAGGGGAGGATTTGGAAACAAGAATAGAAAGAAATTTTGGAATGATGAGGCCTGAAGGATATAGAAAATCTATTAGGTTAATGAAACTTGCAAATAAATTTAAAATTCCTGTGATTTCATTTATTGACACACCGGGCGCATATCCTGGAGTTGGAGCAGAAGAAAGAGGCCAAGCAGAAGCTATTGCAAAATCAATAGAATGTTGCATGCAGCTAACAGTTCCTACAATATCAATTATTATAGGAGAAGGTGGTTCTGGAGGTGCAATTGCTCTCGCATCTTCTAATAAAGTTATAATGTTAGAAAATGCAATCTATTCAGTCATATCACCAGAGGGCTGTGCAACCATACTTTGGAGAGATCCTAAAAAAACTTTAGAAGCATCAAAAGCGATGAAATTATCTTCCAAGGATCTTTATGATTTAAATATTATTGATGAAATAATTCTTGAACCAGTAGGTGGCGCCCATAGAGATAAAAATTTAATTTTAGATAGCGTTAGAAGTTCAATTAGAAAAAATATAGATTCTTTTGAAGGCATGAATAAAGAAGAGATTTTTTTACAGAGAAAAAATAAGTTTTTGTCTATCGGTAGAGGCAGAGGTTTTGCTAATACCAAAAAAATATCAAGCAATTTATCAATGAAAACTAGTTTTGCAAATAAACTTATAAGTAAATTATTAAAATATAAAAACTATATTTTAATTTTTTCAATAGTTATAATTTTTTTATTTTTTTTATTTTTATTATAAAGCGCCACAACAACGTTTGTATTTCTTTCCAGATCCACAAAAACAAGGTTCATTTCGACTCATTTTTTTCCCAATATATTTTGGATCAATTTTAGTAGTTTTATTTTCTTTTTCTTCAACCTTTTCAACAATTGCAAGATTTAATAAAATACTAATTAAGTCTGACTTTAGTTTAGTTAATAAACTTTCAAATAAAGAAAAAGCCTCTTTTTTATATTCTACTAATGGATCTCTATTACCGTAGGATCTTAATCCAATAACTCCTCTCAACTGTTCAAGATATTGAATATGAGATTTCCAGTTTTGATCAATAAGTTGTAATAATATTTTTTTTTCTAATTCTATAGCTTGATTTTTTCCTAATATTTTTTCCCTTTCAGATCTTTTATTTAAGAATTTATTCTTAATTTCTTTCTCAAAATTTTCATCGCTTAGCTTTAAAATTTGATTGATTTCATTTTTTTCAAAAGATTTACCAAAAATAGATTTCATTTGAATATATTGTTCGCTATTATTATCTTTTGATAAGTTAAATTTTTTTAACTCTTTTAATTGAATTAGAATTTCATTTAAAAACTCATCAGAATATTCAAATGAATTTTTACTATTAATTATATTATTTCTCTGATTAAAGATAACTTTTCTTTGATCGTTTAGAACATTGTCAAATTTCAATAATGTTTTTCTTACATCAAAGTTTCTAGCCTCAACTTTTTGTTGTGCCCTTTCTAGTGCTTTATTTATCCAAGGGTGATCAATACTTTCACCATCTTTTAGACCAAGTTTTTCAAGTATATTATTCATTGAATCTGATCCAAAAATTCTCATTAAATCATCTTCAAGACTCACAAAAAAAATTGAACTACCTTCATCACCTTGTCTTCCGGAACGTCCTCTTGCTTGGTTATCAACTCTACGACTTTCCATTCTTTCTGTTCCAATTACAAATAGACCACCTAAAGACTTGATAATTTCTTTTTCATTATCAAGTGTTGGAATTTTTCCACCTAATTTTATATCAACGCCTCTACCCGAAATACTTGTAGTTATTATTACTGAATTTTTTTTGCCTGCATTGGATATTATTTCAGCCTCCCTCTCATGGTTTTTAGCATTCAATACGGTATGTTTTATAGCTTCTTTTTTTAGTAGATTAGAATAGTGTTCGGATTTATTAATATTTGCAGTAAAAACCAATAAAGGTTGACTCTTTTTATAACATTCAGTTATTTTTTTTATAATTGCATCATCCTTTTCTTTTAATGACCTAAATATCTGATCATTCCAATCATTACGAATCATTTTTTTATTTGTAGGAACCACAATCACCTGAAGTTTGTAAATTTCAAAAAATTCTTCAGATTCAGTAGCAGCTGTACCTGTACAACCCGAAAGTTTTGAATAAAGTTTAAAATAATTTTGATATGTTATGGATGCAAGGGTTTGATTCTCACTTTGTACTTCAACTTTTTCTTTTGCCTCAATACTTTGATGAAGTCCATCTCCAAATCTTCTCCCAGGCAATTGTCTTCCAGTTTGCTCATCAATTATAATTACTTGTCCATTTTTAATAATATAATCTCTACCGTTTAAATATAAATAATTTGCCCTTAAAGCCTGGTTGACATGATGAACTAAATGCAAGTTATCTGGATCATAAAAATTATTATTTTTAAGAATTCCAGCATTTGACAGAATTTTTTCTATATTATCAATTCCTTGATTTGTTAGTAAAACATTTTTATCTTTTTCATCAATTTCAAAATCTTCTTTTTTTAAATTTTTAATCAATTTATTAATAGCTAAATATTGATCTGTTTTATCCTCGGCACCCCCAGAAATAATTAGAGGAGTTCTTGCCTCATCAATTAAACAAGAGTCAATCTCGTCCACTATTGCATAGTTATGACCACGCTGAACCATAGATTCAAATGAAAATTTCATATTATCTCTAAGATAATCAAAGCCTAATTCACTATTTGTTGCATAAGTAATATCATAATCATAATTCATCTTTCTCTCTTCATCAGTTTGATCGTTATTTATGTATCCAGCAGAAAGACCCAAAAAATTATAAATTTCCCTCATATTCTCACAGTCTCTTTTTGCAAGATAATCATTAACAGTAACAATATGAACACCCTTTTTTTTCAATGCATTTAGATAGGCCGATAAAGTAATTGTTAATGTTTTTCCTTCTCCAGTCTTCATTTCTGCTATTTTGTTTTCATGAAGCACAATTCCACCTAAGATCTGAACATCGAAATGACGTTCATTATTTACCCTTCGTGATGCTTCACGAACTAACGCAAATGCTTCAGGTAGTATTTTTTCTAAAGAAGTTCCATTTTTAATTTGCTCAGTAAATTCTTTTGTTTTTAAAGGAAATGATTTATCCTCTAATTTTCTAGTTTCTTCCTCTAAAATATTAACTTTTTTTACAATTTTATTTAATCTATCTAATTCTTTCTGGTTTTCAGATCTAAAAATCTTTGATAAGAAATTCAATGGATTGAGCATTTAATAATTTTTTATTTTATAATTTAAATATAGAGTTTAATATAGTATCTAAATCAAATTTTTAAATAGTATGGTCATTAATCTAAATAATTTATTTAATTCAATGAGTAAAAACTCAAAAATGGGTGATTTTCAAGACCTTGATCATGTGAATGGTGTATCAATATCTACAACAACTGCAAATTTATATTCAAAAAAAAGAGATGATGTAGTTTTATTTTATTTTAGAAAAGGTGCTAATCATGCATCAGTTTATACACAATCAAAATTAATCTCAGAAAATATAAAATGGAATTTAAAAATTAATAAGAAAAAAATTAAAGCAATATTAATTAATACTCGAAACGCAAATACTTTTACTGGAGCGGATGGTTTTAAAGGATTAAAAATTTTAGCTAGTAGTTTGTCGGAAAAATTAACTCAAAAACAAAAAGACGATGAGGAAAAACCAGAAAAGGTTGAACCCAGCGACATTTTATTTGCATGCACAGGCACTATAGGAGAAATTTTTCCAACAAATAAAATTAAAGAATCTTTTTCAGATTTAGTAAAGAAAATTCAATATACACAAAACAAGTATATATGGATTAAGGCAGCCCTTGGAATGATGACAACAGATTTAAAACCAAAACTTGCAATGGAAGAATGTTATATTGGAAATAAAATGGTCAAAATTTATGGAATAGCTAAAGGTTCGGGTATGATTTTCCCAAATATGGCAACGACATTAGGTTTTGTATTTACCGATGCAACAATTTCTTCAACTATTTTAAAACAATTATTAAAACAAAATATACAAAAAACATTTAATGCAATTTCATGTGATGGAGATACAAGCACTAATGACATGGTTTCTATATTTGCAACAGGGGAAGTTTCAAATTCAAATTTAAATAGTTATAAAGATAAAAAATTATCTCAGTTTAATACTTCTTTATTTAATGTTCTTTTAAACTTAGCAAAAAGAGTAGCTGCAGATGGCGAAGGAGCTTCAAAATTTATTTCAATAAAAGTAAAAAACTGTAAAACTGAGAAGGATGCAAAAAAAATATGTTTTTCAATTGCAAATTCGCCCTTAGTTAAAACCGCTATAGCTGGAGAAGATCCTAATTGGGGTAGAATTATTATGGCAATTGGTAAAGCAAATGTAAATTTAAATCCAAATAAATTAGCAATTAAATTTGGAAATATTTCAATTATAGAAAATGGAAAGTTATCAGCTTCATATAACGAAGATAGAGCGGCAGCTTACATGAAAGAAGAGAAAATCGATTTATTGGTAAATCTAAATATAGGAAAAAAAGAATTTACTTCTTATACTATGGATTTAACTAAAAAATATATTGAAATTAATTCGGACTATAGAACTTAAAGCCTAGTTGAAATTACTAACTTAATATCTTAGATTCAAATATGATAAAATACAAATTATTATGTAATGATTGCTTTCAAAATTTTGATAGCTGGTTTGCATCTTCAAAAAAATTTGAAAAATTAAAAAAATTAAAATTTATAAGCTGTCCAAATTGCAAATCTGATAAGGTTGAGAAAACTTTAATGGCACCATCCATTATTAATAATAAAAAAAATAATAAAAATTTAAAATCAAAAAAATATTTAGAAATTAAAAATAAATTAAAAGAGTATAATAAATTTGTTAAAAATAATTTTGAATATGTTGGAGATAATTTTTCTTATGAAGCAAGGTCAATCCACTATAATAAAAAAAAAAAATACAAAGGAATTTATGGCAATGCAACAAGTGAAGAAATAAAAGAGTTATCTGAAGAAGGAATTGAAACCGAAACAATACCTTGGATAAATGATAATGAAAATTAAATTTTTCTAAATTGACTTATGTAATTTACAGACTTATCTTTTGTAATAACCCATTCATTTTTTAATATATTTAAATTAACACCGTCAATTTCCAATATTTCTAAACTATTTTTTTTTCCTAACTTAATTAATTCCTCAGGTTTTACAAATTTATTCCATTCATGAGTTCCAATTGGCAACCATTTTAAAATATATTCTGCTCCAACTATAGCAAATATATATGATTTAAGAGTTTTGTTTATAGTAGCGATAAACATAATACCATTTTTTTTTAAAAGTAATGAACTTTTTTTTAAAAAAAAATTTAAATCATTTACGTGCTCTACTACCTCCATATTTAAGATCACATCAAATTTTTTTTTAGAGTCTAAATTTTCTGGTGATTTGCATAAATAGTTAATTTTTAATTTATTCTTTTTAGAATGATATGAAGCTAAATTTATATTTTTTTGTGAAGCATCAATTGCTGTAACATTTGCCCCTAATCTACACATTGGCTCAGACAAAAGACCTCCTCCACAACCAATATCTAAAAGCTCAATATTTTTTAAAGGAAAAATTTTTGATTTTACATTGAAATGTGAAATAATTTTTTTCTTTATATAGCTAATTCTTAATGGATTTAACTTATGTAAAGGCTTAAACTTACCCTCCGTATCCCACCATTCATCAGCCATTTTTGAAAATTTTTCAATTTCTTTTTTATTTATAGTGCTCATAAATGATTGATAGTTGACATTACAATTAAGATGTATTTTATCAACATAATTTATTTAAATAAAAAAATTGATCAATGAAAATTGTAGTTCTTAAATTTGGAGGAACCTCTGTTGGCTCAACCGATAGGATAAAAAAGGTTTCAAAAATAATAGCCTCTTATGTGAGAAAAAAATATAAAGTTATAGCTGTTGCATCTGCAATTAGTGGAGCAACCAATGATTTGATAAAAAAAACAAAAGAAATTTCTAATAATTTTGTAGCAGACGAATATGACGCTCTAGTTTCGTCAGGGGAACAGGCTTCTTGCTCACTAATAGCAGCAAGACTAAACCATTTAGGTTATAAATCTAGGTCATGGCTGGGATGGCAAGTACCTATTTTAACTGAAGGAAATCACTCTAAAGCACGAATTAAAAATATTTATAAAAAGAATATTATTAAATATTTAAAATCTGGAGGAATACCCATTGTAGCCGGATTTCAGGGGGTAAATCATAATTTCAGAATAACAACTATAGGAAGAGGCGGTAGTGATGCTAGTGCAATTATGTTGGCAAGATTTTTTAAAGCTAAAAAATGTATAATTTATACAGACGTTGATGGTGTTTATACAACAGATCCAAATACAATTAAAAAAGCAAAGAAAATAAAAGTAATTTCATATGAAGAGATGCTGGAAATGTCTTCACTTGGAGCAAAGGTTATGCAACCTCACTCAATTCAAGATGCTAGATTAAATAGAATAGATATTGATGTTAGATCATCATTTAAGAATGTACCTGGAACTTTAATTACAAAAAGAAAAAATATTTTAAATAGCAAAATTATTAGAGGAATATCTTTTACAAAAAATGATGCAAAAATTACTCTGATTGGAGTAAAAGATAAACCTGGTGTTGCAGCTTCCATCTTTGAGCCTTTTTATAAAAATTCTATTAACGTAGATATGGTTGTACAAAATATTTCATCAAATGGTAAAGAAACGGACTTAACATTTACAATTAATTCTGAAGACTTATCTAAAACAGTGAAATTAGTTAAAAAAAATAATAAAATTAATTTTAGAGAGATTATTGTTGATAATAAATTGTCAAAAGTATCAATAATTGGTGTTGGAATGATTACAACTCCAGGGGTCACTTATAGAATGTTTAATGCTTTAGCTAAAAAAAAAATAAATATTATTGTAATTTCAACCTCAGAAATTAAAATATCTGTATTGATAAATAGAAAAGATTTAAATCAGGCAGTAAAAGCTTTGCATAAAGAATTTAAATTAGAAAAATAATTTAAGACTATGAGCATTAGACCTTTCAGGGATATAAAGCGGAGAGTTACTAAAGTTATTAACGTAGGAAAAGTAAAAGTTGGTGGTGACAATCCTATTTCAGTTCAGTCGATGACCAATACTATAACAAGAAATGTAAAAGAAACATTAAATCAAATTAATAAAATCTCAGAAGCTGGAGGTGATATTGTAAGAGTTTCCTGTCCTGATGAAGAGTCTACTAATGCTTTAAAAGAAATTACACAGCATTCTACTATACCAGTAGTTGCTGATATTCATTTTCATTTTAAAAGAGCAATAGAGGCTGCTGAGAATGGTGCGGATTGTTTAAGGATTAATCCCGGTAATATTGGTGATCAAAATAAAATTTCACAAGTTATTTCTGCTGCAAAAAATAATAATTGTTCAATAAGAATAGGTGTAAATGCTGGATCTCTTGAAAAAGATATTTTAGAAAAGTTCAAAGAGCCTTGCCCAGAAGCTTTAGTAGAAAGTGCAATCAGAAATATAAAAATTTTAGAAAATTTAGATTTTTTTAATTTTAAAATAAGTGTAAAATCTTCAGATGTTTTTTTATCAATTAAAGCATATAGAGAACTTTCTAAAGTTACAAACTATCCACTTCATTTAGGAATAACAGAAGCAGGAAGTTTCCTTCCTGGGAGTATAAAATCCTCTATTGGTTTAGGAAATTTATTACTTGATGGAATTGGAGATACTATCAGGGTTTCACTTTCAGATGACCCAGTTGAAGAAATTAAGATAGGTAATGAAATATTGAAATCATTAAATCTTAGAAATTGGGGAGTAAAAATTATATCTTGTCCATCATGTGCAAGACAAGGTTTTAAAGTTATAGAGACGGTTAAAATTTTAGAGGAAAAACTTTCACACATTAAAACTCCAATAACTCTATCTATTATAGGTTGTGTGGTAAATGGTCCAGGCGAGGCCGCCCAAACAGATATTGGTATAACAGGCGGGGGTCAAAACAGCAACATGCTTTATTTAAAGGGAGTTCAATCTGAAAAAATAAGTAATCGCGATATTATTAGCAGAGTAGTCGAACAAGTTGAAAAAAAAGCAGAAGAAATTGAATCCAAAAAATAATGATCCCAATAAAAAAAGTTGAAGAATTAATCTTAAAACATAAAAAACTAGAAGTTGAACTGTCCTCAGGTGATGTAGATAAAAAATTATTTGCAATAAAGTCAAAAGAATACGCCGATCTTAATGAAATAATTGAACAATCAAAAATGTATATAGATTTTGAAAAAAATAAAAAAGATTTAGAAAAAATAATTAGTGATAGCGGTGGTGACAAAGAAATAGCAGAAATAGCAAAAATAGAATTGATTGAATTGATCAATAGTAAAGAATTAAATGAAAAAAAAATAAAATTTTTTTTATTACCAAAAGATGATGCTGATGCAAAAAATGCAATCATTGAAATAAGAGCTGGTACAGGAGGTTTAGAAGCAAGTTTATTTGCATCAGACTTGTTTAAAATGTATGAAAAAGTTTGTAATAAAAAAAGATGGGATTTAGAAATAATAAGTATATCTAAAAGTGAAGCTGGTGGATTAAAGGAAGTTATTGCAAATATAAAAGGAAAGAATATTTATTCACTTTTAAAATATGAAAGTGGAGTTCATCGTGTTCAGAGAGTGCCGGATACCGAAACTCAAGGAAGAGTACATACATCTGCTGCTACGGTTGCAGTATTACCAGAAGCTGAAGAAGTTGATGTAAAAATAGAAGATAAAGATTTAAGAATAGATGTTTTTAGAAGTAGCGGTCCAGGAGGTCAAAGTGTAAATACGACAGACTCTGCAGTTAGAATTACTCATATTCCAACAGGAATTGTTGTTAGTCAACAAGATGAAAAATCACAAATAAGAAACAAAGAAAAAGGATTAAAAATTCTTAGATCTAGAATATATGAGCTAGAAAGACAAAAAATAGATGAAGAGCGATCAAAAGACAGAAGAAGTAAAATTGGTTCAGGTGATAGATCTGAAAGAATAAGGACATATAATTTTCCACAAGGTAGAGTTACTGATCATAGAATAAATCTCACTTTGCACAAATTGGAAGAATTTATGCAGGGAGAAATTTTTGAAGAAATGATTGAAAATTTAATGATACAAGCTCAAGAAGAAGAGTTAAGTAAATTAGAATAATATGAAATATCAAGAAATACTAAAGCAAGGATCAAATATATTAAAAGAAAATAATATAAAATCTTTTAATTTAGATAGCGAAATATTATTATCGTCAATACTAAAGATGGATAGGTCTGATTTGATTTTAAATTTAGATAAAAAAATTAAAACTAAAGAAAAATTATATTTTTTTAATTTTATTGAAAGAAGAAGAAAAAAAGAACCGATAGCTTATATTACTGGCTATAAAGAATTTTGGAGAAATAAATTTAAAGTAGATAAGAATGTTTTAATTCCACGACCAGATACAGAAATTTTAGTTGAGCAAGTTTTAAAAGAAACTAATATTAATTGTAAAAAAAAAATATTAGACATTGGTACTGGGTCTGGATGTATTATTCTATCATTGCTTCAAGAAAGAAAAAGGTGTTTTGGAGTAGGTATAGATATTTCAAAAAATGCTATAAAATTAGCAGAATATAATGCAAAAATACAACACCTTAGTAATAGAATAAGATTTTTTAACTCAGATATTGACAATTTTTGCAGAGATAAATATGATTTGATTTTATCTAATCCTCCTTACATCGAATTAAATAAAATTGACGATTTGGAAGAAGATGTTAAGGATTATGAGCCAATTATTGCTTTAAATGGTGGAATAGATGGTTACTCAAAAATTAGATTAGTAATTAACAAGAGTTCAAATTTGATAAAAAAAAAAGGCAAGTTGTTTTTAGAAATAGGCAAAAATCAAACAATAGAAACATTAAAAATTTTGAAATTGAATGGTTTTTATAAGATTAAAGTAGCAAAAGATTTGGCAAATAATAATAGATGTATAATTTCTACAAAAATATAAATCATATAATTAGTTAATGAAAAATTTTAGAAATAATTACAGAAGAAATAGGTATAAAAATTATACTGATAGAGGTAGTAAAAAAATTAATAATGGAATTAAAACTATTGATGATATGCAAAATGGCTCGATGTTTGTTAGAAACAATTCTGGTAGAAATAATCATAATGCTCCCAAATTAATAGAAAAATACTCAAGCTTAGCAAGAGAAGCTCTTTCAAATGGTGATAAAATTCTTTCAGAAAGTTATTTTCAGTATGCTGAACATTTTATAAGAGTGCTTGGTCAAAAAAATGATTTATTAAACAAAAATCAAATAATAAAAGATAATACTAAAGTAAATGATCAGTCAATTGATAAAACTCCAGATCAAGAAAGTAAAAGTATAGATGAAATCAATTCTGAATCAATTAACAATATTACTACATCTGAGAATTAATTAACTCAGATTTTAAAACATTTAATTTAATTTTGTTAACTTCAAATTTTTTTCTCTCTTTCCCTTTTAAAATTTTTCCTGAAGGTAATTTAAGAGTTTGAGAATTAATTTTTTTTCCATTATAAATTACTTCATAATGCAAATGAGGACCCGTAGACATACCTGTTGAACCAACGTACCCAATTGTTTGGCCTTGTTTAACTTTTACTCCTTCTTTTATGCCTCTAGCAAAGTTTTTTAAATGTGCATATACGGTTGAGTAAGAAGAATTGTGATAAATTTTTATACAATTTCCTCCTCCCCCACACCATCTTGCTCTAACAATTTTTCCATCACCTGATGCCATTATTGGAGTACCTTCTGGAGCAGCAAAATCTGTTCCTTTATGCATTTTATTATATCCTAATATTGGATGTTTTCTCATTCCAAAACTTGAAGAAAGTCTTGCGCCATTTATTGGGGTTTTCATCAAACTTTTTTTTACACTTTTTCCACTATTGTCAAAATATTCATATCCATCTTTTGTTTTGAAAACATATAAATTATTATCTTTTCCTTTCAAAATTAAATTTGCATATAAAATTTTTCCATTTTCAACAATTTTGTCATTTGAGTCCAAAAAAGACTCATAAATTATTTGAAAACTATCATTTTTCCAAATATCTCTTTGAAAATCTATTTGAAATCCATAAATTTGAGCAAAATCAATTATAATATTTGGATTTATATTTAAGGCAATTGCACTTGAGTATAAGCTATTTGTTATGATCGATTCTTTATAAACATTAATTTTTTTTAAATTTTTATCTATTTCTCTAAATTTAAATTTGTTTAATCCATCTATTCTATTAAAAATGATTGTTTTAGTCTTAGATTTTTCAATAGATATTTGTGTAATATTAATAGAATTTGAATTATCTATTTTAAATGAGATTTTTTGACCTTTATATAATTTATTTATAATTTTAAATTTTGATAGGTTGTTAACTATTATTTCTTTTTCTTTAGAATCTAAGTTTAGATTGCTAATTATTTTTTCAAAAGTATCACCTTTTTTAACTGTAATTTCTTTATGACTGTATTTGGGTTTTAAATTTGAAATAATATTTATTATTGATTTTTTTAGATAAATATTTTCTGTAAAATTTAGTAATTCTTGTTGTTGGTTTTTTTTATTAATGGAATAAAAATTTGTAATTAAAATTGTTGTTAAAATTATTAATAACAATAAAAATGAAAAAAAATTATTTTTGATTAGTTTAGATAATTTAATTTTTAACATAAGCTAGAGATAGCAAAAAAACATTGATTTTAGTATGTTTTTTGATTATCTTTTTGCATCTAATTGCTTGATTTCCCTTTAATTTATACTATAAGCGTCACACTCAACATAGAAAAGTTGTTTATTATTAGGCTTTATAAGCCTAATTAGCTATTTTA
>MDSV01178315.1_pt1 | contig 12384 bp, 11 predicted proteins | sample 810851 | NCBI WGS metagenome assembly MDSV01 (sample SAMN05326640, study PRJNA326480) | marine metagenome | isolation source: seawater | place: Atlantic Ocean: North East | collected 2012
ATCAATTGAGTGATTTTTTTCTTCATCGACTCTCAAAATTTGTTGGCTTCCTGATACAAATCTTTTTTTAAAAGTTGTTGGTCTGTTTTTATCTTTAATCAAATCAACGCTCAAATTTGGTATTTCCTTACATAGTTTTCTGAGTGTAATTGCATTTTCATCCACCCCTATAACAGATATTAAATGGCAAGACTCTCCAGCTGCCGATATGTTTCTTGCTACATTTCCACTACCCCCAATAAACTTTTTATCTTTCTGAAGGATTTTTAATACTGGAATTGGAGCCTCAGGCGAAATTCTATCGATCTTTCCATCTTGATAAGAATCTAAAATAATATCTCCAACACATAAAATAGATTTTTTAATTTGATTTTTCTTCATTTTCAATTAGTTCTTTGAAGTATTTCACAGTTTTTTTTAGTCCCTCAATTCTCTCAAATTTAGGTTGCCATTCAAGCTTTTCATTTGCAAGTGTTATATCTGGACACCTTTGTTTCGGGTCATCTTCTGGTAGGTTATGATTAATTAATTTAGATCCACTTGATGTTAAATTTATTATTTCTTTGGCTAATTCTGTAATGCTAATCTCTGATGGATTTCCTAAATTTACTGGCCCTGGAAAATTTTCTTTTTTCATCATAAGAAATATCCCATTTACAAGGTCATCAACGTAACAAAAAGATCTAGTTTGTTTACCATCACCATAAACAGTAATATCTTTATTAGATAATGCTTGAACAATGAAGTTTGAAACAACCCTTCCATCATTTTTTTGCATTCGTGGTCCATATGTATTAAAAATTCTTACAACTTTGACATTAATATTATGTTGTCTTTTATAATCCCAAAAAATAGTTTCTGCACACCTCTTACCCTCATCATAGCAAGCTCTCGGCCCCCTAATACTTACTGCACCTTTATAATCCTCTTTTTGTGGATGTACTTCTGGGTCTCCGTATATTTCCGATGTAGAGGCTTGCATTATCTTAGCACCTGTTTTTTTGGCTAAACCCAACATATTAATTGCACCATGAACGCATGTTTTTACAGTTTTGACAGGGTCGTTTTGGTAATGAACCGGTGATGCTGGGCAGGCAAAGTTATAGATCTCATCAACATTTAATTCTATGGGAAATGTTATATCATGATTAATTAATTCAAAATTCTTGTTACTGATAATGTTTTTAAGATTTTTTTCACTTCCAGTATAAAAGTTATCACAACATATTACATGATAACCCTCGGTAATTAATTTTTCACATATATGTGATCCAATAAATCCGGCTCCTCCTGTTACTAAAACTTTTTTCATCTAGATTATCTCAAATTAATTTCCATTACCAAAAACTGATCGTTTTTTAAAAAAAATGATGCGTCATCAAAACTTGGGGGACCAAAAAAGACAGGTGCATCATTACTAAAGCCGTATTTCTCCTTAGGAATTGAAAAGAAAGTATCAAATTTATTATTGGAGTTTTTATCATGAAATATTGCCAAGGCATACCTGGATTCTTTAAGGTCATTTATGATTACACCAGAACTAATAATCTTTTTAACATCTATTTTCAAACCCATTTTTTTTCCCTCTTCCTCAGGAAATGAGCTTGGGTTATCATATAGTGCAATATGTATTAATCCAACTTTTTCTTCAATATTTGTTACCTTTATCAATATGTCACCAGCGCTTACAGTTGAGAACCAAAAGAAGAATAAGACTATAATATCTTTGTTTATTTTCATATTCATTAATTTTGTGATAAGTATAATAAAAGTATATTTAATTAATAGTACTTATTAATGAGAGTTTTGTTTAAATTAGTAATCTTTTCAGTTTTTTATTTTTTTACTACAACTGTTTCAGCAAACAATGAAAAAAAATTAACAGTTGCTGATATAATTCAATCCTCTGAATTTACTTTAAAGAGACTACACAAAAATACTGATATTAGAAGTTTTGAGAGCTATCTGAGAAAATGTAGAGCTATACTAATTTTTCCTGAAGTGTATGAAGGAAGTTTCCTGTTTGGTGCAAAAGGAGGAAATGGATTGTTATTAATAAAAAAAGGAGATAGTTTTACAGGGCCATTCTTTTATTCAATTGGAGGGTTAAGTTTTGGATTCCAAATAGGTGCAAAGTCTGGAAAGGTTGTTATGACAATAATGACGCACCGAGGACTGAAGTCTATTTTAAAGGAAAGAGTAAAAATAGGTGTCGATGTTGATGCGGTAATCGTATCTGGTGGAATGGGGTATTCTGCTGAAAGTACAGTGAGGCTTGCAGACGTTTATTCTTTTTCAGATAATGAAGGTTTATTCCTTGGAACATCTATAGAAGGATCATATTTACAGCCAAGAAATGATTTAAATAATGTTATTCATGGTTCATCACTAAATCCTGATGATATAATTAGAAATACAGAAAATAAAAAAGAAGCTAATAACTTAATCAAAATCATTAATAGAATTACAAAGGATAAAAACGATTAATTCAAATGCTTTAATAATTTGCTCACATGGTTCCTCGGCAATTGAACACAAAAAAAATCTAGAAGATCTATCAGAATATATTAACAAAAATATTAGAAGTATTAAATGTTTTCACTGCTTCCTAGAAAAAAGTGAACCATCAATTGATAATTGTATTTCATCTGTGATAAAAAAATTTGATAAAATCTTCTTTTTTCCACTTTTTCTTTTTAAAGGACGACATTTTAAAAGTGATATCACCGATAAACTTAAGAAATTCTCAAATATAAAAAAAATTAAACTTATAAAAAAACTATCTCTTCAGGAAGATTTATTACCAATTGTTGTCAAAAACATGAAAAAAAAACTAAAAAAGAATCAAAATAATATCTTGATTACGTTGAGTTCAATGAGTAAAGAAAATTGCGTGATTAGGGAACTAGAGTTATACACAAAAAAATTAGCCTCAGAATTAAATATTAAGGATTATCATTTCGACTTTATAACTAATAGCAAAGGACTTGTTGAGAAAATCCATCAAATTAGTAATTCCAACATTTTTTTTCTCGTACATCCAGTGATATATTTTGATGGTTTTTTGCAAAAAAATATCATGCAATTTTTCAAAACAATTAAAAAAGAAAAGATATTTATTTCAAACCCGTTAATAAATATTAAGGAGTTGAAAAGATATTTAGTAAAAATGTTAAAAGCTAATATTTAGATCTTTTATTAATTCTTTTATATAAGTGTTTCTTGAATTATTTGCATAATCAAGAATTGTTTTTCCTGCATAATCATTTAATTTTTTTTCAAAATCATAGTTAATTAAAATTTTTACTGCATTCAAGTTCATACTTTCAATAGCATGCATTAAAGCTGTCATTCCAGTATTATCTTGAAAATTAACATTAGCTCCATTCTTAATTAATTGCTCAAGTAATTCAGTTCTTTGACTTTTAATATAGAAAGAAAGTAATGAAGTTTTATCTAAAATTATCTCATTAACATTAGCCCCATTCTTTAATAAAAGTTCAAACATTTGTTCATCATCATTAGCTAATGCATAAGCAAGAAGTGACATATTCTTACTATCAATAATATTTAATGGTATTCCCTTCTCAATAAGTTCACTTGCTTTTTCATAATTCGACTTTTTAACAGCAGTAAAAAAGACAGACTCAAAAAAAATATCACTATCATCAAGTGCTAAAACTTTAAAAGTTAACAATATAAAGCTCGCGTAAATAAAAATAAATTTCCAGTTTTTTTTTATCATTTAGACATTATTCTAACACATGTATGATAAAGGATGGAAAAAAAAAATTCTATATTATTGGATCTAATCCTAATGATTTCTTTGATTTAACATTAGAAAGTTTTAAAATATTATCAGATACTGATATCATAATATTTTCACATCTGTATCATAAAAGTTTTCGTGAAGTTTTTATAAGAAATAAAAAGAATTTTTTTTATGTTGAATCTCTTTCTCAGAATCTAGCGAATCTATTAAATAAAATTTGGGAATTATTTAATAATTACAATACTATTTCATATCTAATAGCTGATGATCCTCTATTAAATACAAACAAGGAAATTGATATCTTTTTTAAAGAAAAAAATATAAAAGTTGAGAGAGTTTTAGGTATTATCGATGTGGTTAATACACTAAATAAAAAAAAGCAGTTTCTAACAAACAGAAAAACTAATTCATCCTTTAGCTTCTTTACCCCCTCTTCAAAAGATAAGCTAAGAAAATTTCTTGACAAAAACAAATTCGAAAAGCTTGTCCTAAAAGTTATAAACAAATCAATTCTAATAGAAATTGAAAAATATATTCATTGTAAAAAATCAAAAAAATTTAAGTATAAGATTTTAAGTGACGGGAAAAGTCTTAAATTCTTCAGACAAATAAAATTAGAAAAAAAACTACTCAACACATATATTATTATTGAAGATGCCCAAATATAAAAAAATATTTAAAAAAAATATTAAATCAATGATCCTGCTTATTCTATTTATAGGAATTAGCTTTTTTGTTATTAATCAAATAGCATCAAAAAAAAAATATCAGCAATCGGAAATTGGGGGAAGTTTTAAACTTACAGATCAAAATGGTGAAGTTTTTAACTCAAAAGATTTTAATAAAAAGAAATTAATTTATTTTGGTTACACTTATTGCCCAGATATTTGTCCCTTTGATTTACTTAAAATTTCAACAATATTTAAAAATGACAAAAAAATTAGAGAAAATATTATGCCTTTATTCATAACAATTGACCCTTCTAGAGACACAATTAATGTAATACGAGATTTTTTAAATAATTTTGATAATTCACTCACTGGACTTACTGGTTCTGAAGAAGAAATAAAAAAAATTATAAAAAAATTTAAAATTTATGTAAAACTAAATAAAGAAAATAAATTTGATGTTGATTATCTTGTAGATCATAGTTCATTAATTTTCCTCTTAAATGAAAAGGATCAATATTTAACTTTTTTGAGACCTGCTGAATTAAATCAAGATTCATTTAATAAATATTTAAAATAAGCTTTCTAATATTTTTTCAAATACGTTTTTCTGACTCTTGTACTTTTCAGCCTTCTTAATAATATTTTTTATTCTTTCATCACGATTTAATATTTTTTTATTTTTTTCACTAGCATAATTCAAAACTTTAACAGGTATACCAGAATGTGCCTTTCTCATAAAGTTACTCCAAAGTATTGCAGGTGCTGTTCCTCCTGTAATATTTTCCATAGGAGAATCATCATCGTTACCAAACCAAACTCCAACGACTAAATCTGAAGTAAATCCAATAAACCATGCATCTCTAAGTGATTGACTAGTACCAGTTTTCCCTGCTGCAGGTCTATCAATTTTTGCTTTTCTCCCAGTACCACTTTCTATTGTAGATTCCATCATCTTTGTCATTATTGAAACTACAGCGCCATCAAGTATTTTCCCAGGGCCTTGTCCTTCTCTCATAAAAAGAACTTTTCCTGAAGTATTTTCTATTGATCTTATACCATGAACAAACACTCCACTCCCATTATTTGCTAGTATATTATAAGCAGATGTTAATTCTAATAAGTTTACCTCAGAAGTACCTAATGCTAACGATGGAGAATTCAAAATTGGACTATTTACACCCATTGCTTTTGCCATTTTAATAACATTTTCCCTACCAATTCCCTCTGATAATTTTACCGCAACTGTGTTAATTGATTTTGAAAAAGCTTCATTCAATGAAACTTCTCCTTTGTATTCCTTTTTATAATTTTGAGGGGACCAACCATTTATATCTATTTCTGAATCAACAATCAAATCACTAGGAGAATAACCACTTAAAAGACCTGCTAAATAAACAAAAATTTTAAATGCTGATCCAGGTTGTCTTTGAGCCTGAGTAACTCTATTGAATTGAGAATCTCCATAATCTCTCCCACCAATCATTGCTAAAACACCTCCATTCATCCCTAATGTTACAAGTGCAGACTGATCAGCAGACTTAAATTTTTCAGTTACGTTATTTACGGATTCCTCAGCTATACCTTGAAGCTTAACATCTAAGGTTGTTCTAACTATCAAATCCTCATTTATCTCGCCAAGATATAATTTGACTCTAGGTAACAACCAATCAACAAAATATCTTGTGCTTTTTGGTGCTGAAGTAAATTTATCATATTTCTTGTTACTTAATTTTGCATCGGAAACACTCTTTAGAGTTATTAATTTGTTCTTTGCCATATTTTCTAAGACTTTTGAAGTCCTAACTCTGGATAATTTTTGGTTAGCTATTGGATTATATCTAGAGGGTGCTTTAAGTAAACTTGCTATGAGTGCACACTCATATAAGTTAAGTTCTTCAACTTTTTTATTAAAATATTTTTCTGAAGCAGCTTGGACACCATATGTTCCCGAACCAAGATAAACTCTATTTAAATAAATACTTAAAATTTGTTCTTTAGAAAATCTCATCTCTAACCAAAAACTTAAAATTAATTCATGAAGTTTTCTTGTAAAGGACCTTTCAGGAGTTAAAAAAAGGTTTTTTGCAAGTTGTTGGGTAATAGTACTTCCACCCTGAACAATTTTTCCAGCTTTTAAATTAACATAAACTGCTCTCGCTATGCCTCTTGGATCAACACCAAAATGCGAGAAAAAACTTTTATCTTCTGTAACAATTACGGCATTAATAAGATTTTTTGGTAGATTTTTATATTGAATTGTCTGTCCATATATATCTCCATATGAAGCTATAATTCTTCCCTGTTTATCTAGAAAAGTAATACTTGGTTGTCTTGAAATTTGAATTGATTCAGTTTCTGGAAGGTTTAATAAAGACCAAGTTACAGCGATACTAAGAAAAAGTATCATCCAAATAATTAATAAAAAAGACCATTTTATTAATTTCACAGAATGATCATTCCATAATGTTTATCTTATAAACTTTCATTCTATACATCTAGATTTGCAACCTTTTGTGCATTTGATTGAATGAAAATCTTTCTTTTTTCTACATCGTCACCCATTAATTCCTCAAAAATCTCATCGGCTCTTTGAGCGTCACTAATATTAACTTGAAGTATTGACCTATACTCCGGGTCAAGAGTTGTTTCCCAAAGCTGATCAGGGTTCATTTCACCGAGCCCTTTATATCTTTGAACAGTCATACCTTTTTTTGAGAGATTCATTCCTTTTGAGAGAAAGTCTTTGGGAGAGAAAATCTCAAATTGATCTTCATTTACTTTAAGAGTTGAAGGACTTAAAAAGTATTCCTGAATTAGTGAGCTAAATTTTTTCAAATTAGAAAAATTTATACTATCAAACTCATCTATATTTATAACAAACTCTTCCGTTACTTTATTTTCATTTTTCGAAAAAATTAATGAAATCTCATCTTTGATTTTTGCTGACCATACTTCATCACGGAAGTTTAATCTTTTTAAAAGATAATTAATTGTCTCTTCAGACTTTTTAGGACTACTAAAGTTTTCAATATTGAATAGATTACTGATCGTTGCCTGTTCTAATAAGAAGTAAAAACTATCATTACCAGCTGATAACGTACCTATCAATTTATCCAAATTAATCAAAGAATTAAAGATTGTCCCAAGGTCTTTACCTTTAACTGATGAACCATTTTTTTGAACCAAAATCGATTGTTCAACAAGATCATTAACAAAAAAGTTCTCAAGCTCTTGATCATCTTTCAAATAAAGCTCCATTTTTCCTTTCTTGATTCTATATAGGGGAGGCTGTGCAATATATACATAGCCGTTTTTAATTAATTCTGGCATGTGTCTGTAAAAAAAAGTAAGTAATAACGCTCTTATGTGAGATCCATCAACATCTGCATCAGTCATAATAATGATTTTATGATATCTTAAATTTTCTAACTTAAAATCAGGCGTATAGCCAGCGCCAATTGCTTGTATTAAGGTGGCTATTTCTGCAGAACTGACAATCTTATCATCTCGAGCCTTCTCTGTATTAAGTATCTTTCCTTTTAATGGAAGAACTGCTTGATTTTTTCTATCTCTTGCTTGTTTTGCTGAACCACCGGCAGAATCTCCCTCAACAATAAATAATTCACAATTTTCAGCAGACTTATCCTGACAGTCTGCTAACTTTCCAGGCAATGAACTTATATCAGATCCTGTGTTTTTTCTTGAAACTTCTCTAGCTTTCCTTGCTGCTTCTCTTGCAGCAGCAGCCTCAAAAACTTTTGTTATAACCAATTTTGCTTCCTTTGGATTTTCTTCAAACCAATTTGCTAGGTTTTCTGAAACAAGAGATTCAACAACAGGTCTTACTTCAGATGAAACTAGCTTATCTTTTGTTTGCGAAGAAAATTTTGGATCTGGAACCTTTACAGATAATATACAAGTAAGTCCTTCACGTGCATCTTCTCCAGATAGCGCGATCTTCTCTTTTTTTTGAAGGCTTAAATTATTAACAGCAGAATTAACAGTCCTCGTGAGAGCTGATCTAAAGCCTGCAAGGTGAGTTCCTCCATCTCTTTGAGGAATATTGTTAGTAAACACCAGACAGTGTTCATAATAAGATTTATTCCACTGTAAGGCCAATTCTATGTTAATATTATCACTAAAACCTTTGCAATAAATAACATCATTAATCACTGACTCTCTTGATTTATCAAGAAATTTTACGTAGGCCTTGAGTCCACCTCTTGAGGATAATTCAGAAACTTTTGGTTCTGCACCTCTATCATCAAAAAGCTTAATATTAACCCCTGAATTAAGAAATGCTAACTCGCGAAGCCTTGACTCAAGTTTATTGAAATCAAATTTTGTTAGACTAAAAGTCTCTTCTGATGGAAAAAATGTAATCTCTGTTCCACTCTCACTTGCATCGCCAATTTCTTTAAGTGGTGATTCTGGTTTTCCATCTAAAAATTTAAGGAAATACTTTTTTCCTTCCCTATTAATTGTTAATTCTAACTTTTTAGATAAAGCATTTACAACAGAGACTCCAACACCGTGCAACCCACCAGATACCTTATAGGAATTTTGATCAAACTTACCACCTGCGTGTAACTGTGTCATTATTACTTCTGCAGCTGAAACACCTTCACCTTTGTGAATATTTATGGGTATACCTCTTCCATTATCAGTAACCGTAACTGAATTATCAATATTAAGTTTAACTGTTATTTTATCACAAAAACCAGCTAAGGCTTCATCAATTGAATTGTCTACAACTTCATAAACCATGTGATGAAGACCAGAACCATCATCTGTATCCCCAATATACATACCAGGTCTTTTTCTTACTGCATCAAGACCCTTAAGAACCTTAATTGATTCTGCATCATAATCTGGTGAATTTTCTTTAATATTTTTTGCTTCCAAAACTTTACCTAATCTTTTGTAAGCATAGTATAACTAAATATTATCAACTTTAAACCTTTTATCATCAATATTTATCTTATGAATAATCTCTGCAAATTTCTTATCTTTTAATATCCAATCTCCTTTAACATCTGTTAAAAAGGTTTGGACATTTAATTGGTGTAACTTTTCTAAAACAATTGAAATATGTTTGTCATCAAGAAAAGAAAAAACATCGTCTAATAAAAAAATAATATTTAAGTTAGACTTTGATTCTAAAAATTTAATGAAAGAAAAAATAATTGAAAAAATAATTATTTTTTGTTCGCCGGTTGAAAAATTTCTAGCATCTGTCATTGAATTTACATCAAATGCTAACAAATCTGTTTTATTAACACTGAAATTTGTTTTACCCATGAGGGTGTCTTTATTCCTATTTTCTTCAAGTTTTCTTAAGAAAAAATCCTCCACTTCGACAGCAGGACTTTTTAAAAGAAGTTTATCTAATTCACCACTTAATTCCAGTTGCAAACTTGGAAATATAGAACTAAAGGTCTCTAAGTTCTGATTTAATTCTTTTAAGAAATTTCTTCTAGCATCACAAATGATTACTCCGAAGGAAGCAAGTTTCTTTTCAATTATTTTGACCCACTCTAACTGGTTATTATTCCATTTTTTTAGTATTTTTATTCTTTCGCTTTTAAATTTATCATAATTACTTAGCCTTTTTTTATAATCACCATCTACTGATGAAATCATATTATCAAGAAAACTTCTTCTATCCTCAGAGTTATTTTGAAAAAGAAAAGTCATTTTTGGTACAATCCAAAATGTATTAATTATATTTTCAACTTTCTCATTATACTTGTCACTTTGAATCCTTAAAATTTTTTTAAAGCTTGCATTATTTTTTTTTATTCCCACCCCTATTTTTATTTTTTTTTTATTCACCCTACATTGAACATTCACTCCAAATAATTCAATCGGACCATCTAGTTTATCATTAATAATTTCTTTTAAATTAGATTTTTTTAATCCAGTATTTGAATTTAAAAGAGAGATAGATTCCAATATATTTGTCTTACCTGACCCATTCTTACCACAAAGTAAAATCATGTTCTTTTCAAGGTTCAAATCAAGAAATTTATGATTTCGGTAATAGTGCAATATTAGTTTTTCAATTCTAATATTTGAACTCATAGAAAAATCTAAGATCTCATTTGCATTATCAAAAAAAGATTGTTTTTGATAGCGTCACTTTCAAGAATTGTAGGGGCAGTTTTTTGAGAAAAATGAAACTTAACTTTTCCAGTTTTAATAATCCCGAGAACATCGAGAATATAACGTGCATTAAAATTTATTGATACTTGTGATCCTGAAAACTCAACTGTAACATTTTCCGTTCCAATTGATTTATCATTACCAAATGAACTAACTGTACAGTTATTATTTGAAATTTCAAATTTTACTGTTCTAAATTTTTCATCTGATATTGTCGAAACTCTGTCTATTGTCTCACCAAAGCTTTTGCAATCAACGACCATTATTTGGTTATTATCTTTCGGAATAACACTCTCATAATCAGGGAATGATGCATTAATAAGTTTAGATACTATTTGAACACTGCCAAAAATAATTTTAATTCTTGTTTTAGAAAAATTTAAAGTAACTGCGCCATCATAACTTTCGAGTATCTTTGAAATTTCAATAACTGCCTTCTTAGGAATTATAATTCCATCGAATGATTGGTTGATATCCTCTTTAACAGTACATTTTGATAATCTATGGCCATCGGTAGCTACTGCTAATACTGATTCTCCATTTGTGTGTAAATAAATTCCATTAAGATATTGTCTTGACTCATCAAGACCCATACAAAACTTACTATTGTTTATTAATTTTTTGAAATCTTCACCTTTCATATTGACATTGACATCTAAATTATTTGAATCCATCATTGGAAAGTCCTCAACAGGAAGAGTTGGCAGTGAAAATTTAGAGTCACCAAAAAGTATATATACCAAGCTATTTTTTTCATCTAATCTTAAGGTTATATCTGAGGTCTCTGGTACTTTCCTTATTATGTCAAAAAACATCAACGACGGTATAGTTATTCCTCCAACTTGAGAAACTTTTGCTGATAAGCTTTCAGACATTTCAATAGCGAGGTCAGTAGCCGTTAAATTCAAGCCACCTTCAATCACATTGATCTTAATATTTGATAATATTGGGATCGTATTTCTTCTTTCGACAACACTTTGAAAATGGCTAAGACAATCAAGAAGAGATTTTTTTGATATAGTAAATTCCATTTTAAGATTCCAACATTCTTATAAGTAGCTGAACGTCCTCGTCAAAACTAGCATCCTTATCTCTTAATTCCTCAACTTTTCTGACAGCATGAATAACTGTGGTGTGATCTCTATTTCCAAATCTTCTTCCAATCTCTGGAAGTGACCTGGAGGTCAAATTCTTGGAAAGATACATAGCAACTTGTCTTGGTCTTGCGACTGTTCTAGATCTTCTTGCTGAACTCATATCCGACATTTTAATGTTAAAATGTTGAGAGACCTTTTTTTGAATTTCTTCTATATTAACTTTCTTTTGAGATGATTTAAGAAGATCTTTAAGTAAATCCTTGACCATATCTAAATTTATTTCTCTACCAATTAGTGAAGAAAATGCTGATAATCTATTCAAAGCACCCTCTAATTCACGAACATTTGTTGTAATTTTGTGAGCCAGAAAATCTAGAATATTCTGTGGTATTTTAGAGCTTAATCTTTCCGATTTAGCTTGAAGTATTCCTAACCTTAATTCATATGTCAATGGATGAATATCCGCTACCAAACCCCATCCTAATCTAGACCTCATTCTTTCTTCAATTCCCTCAAGATCCTGAGGTGATTTATCCGCTGATATTATTAATTGTTTGTTCTGATCAATTAGAGCATTAAAGGTGTGAAAAAATTCCTCTTGAGTTGAGTCTTTTCCAGATATAAATTGAACATCATCAATCATTAAAACATCAACATTTCTGAACTGCTCTTTGAATGC
>MDSV01181845.1_pt1 | contig 12383 bp, 14 predicted proteins | sample 810851 | NCBI WGS metagenome assembly MDSV01 (sample SAMN05326640, study PRJNA326480) | marine metagenome | isolation source: seawater | place: Atlantic Ocean: North East | collected 2012
AGAAAATGAATTTTTTTCTGGAAAACTTTGTAATTTTGTTAAATTTACACCATTAAGAGTAAAGCTTCCCAATGCACTATAAAGAGCACCTGCCTTACTTTTTAATTTAAATAATAAAGAAGTAATATATTTGTTTTTTTTTAGTTCAGGCTGAAAGATTTCTTTTTGCATAATTAGGAATCTTGTAAGATTTTCTTTTTCATCTTGGATATTTGTATCTAAAACTTTTAAATTATAAATTTTTGCACTTAAACTCGATGCAATTGCTCCCTTAGTTATATCTTTTGCTTCTGAAATATATTTAGCTGAGCCGGCAGTATCTGCTCTAACATTTTCATTAAATTTATTTTTTTTTATAAAATTAGAAGATTGACTTAATGCCTGAGCATGAGAATAAACATCTTTGATATCTTTTAATTTTGATTGAGGTAATCCTAATAAATTATGATTAATTGGAAAAAAATGTTCTGCAAAAATGTTTAGTCTGTATTTAAAAATCAAATATTCTACTCCAATATTTCCTGTGGTTTTATTTGACTCAGGTATAATTGCTTTTACTGTGTTATCCTCATTTGCTTTTTCAAAGCATTCGTCAAAAGTTTTGCATGGAATAGTTTCGCAACCAGGATATTTTTCTTTAGCGCAGCTTTCGCTATAACTTCCCGCAATTCCCTGATATGCAATTTTCATCTTAGGATTTATATTCCAAAATTTTTTTTAAAGCTATATAATCTTCCATAGTATCTATACCTATAGGACAATGTTTTGCTAGTCCTACATTTATTTTTATTCTGTTTTCCATTGCTCTTAGTTGTTCTAGTCTATATTTAATCTCGTTATTTGTTTGTTTTAATTTAACTAATTTTTTTAAGATATCTGGCTTGTAAGCATATATACCTAAATGATGATAAATATTTAAATTTAAATCTTTTACTTTTCTTTTAAAATCCAAAGCAAAAGGGAAATTTGTATTATTAATTTTACTTTCAGTAATCACTTTCACAACATTTGCATTATTTATATTAACTTTATCATTGAGTTTAGATGCCAGTGTTCCTATTTCTGGTTTATTTACTTTAATCAAATTATTTAGATGTCTTAAATCATTTATATTAATATTTGGTTCATCACCTTGTAAATTAATAATATAATCTATATTTTTTAAATTTAATTTTTCAAAGCATTCAAAAATTCTGTCAGATCCTGTCTTATGTTTGTTGCTCGTTAATATTGCTTTTCCTCCGTTTAAATTAACTTCAGTTAAAATATCTTTATCTTCTGTAGCAACATATACTTCTCCTACGTCTGCTTCTTTAGCTTTATTTACAACATGAGAAATTATGGAAGTTCCATTAATTTTTAAAAGTGGTTTTCCAGGCAGCCTGGAAGCAGAGAGCCTTGACGGTATTAAAATTACTGATTTAGACATTATAATTATTGATAATTTATGCGTCTAAGGGACGCAAATTGTATATTCAAATATTTAAGCTTTTTAATAACTATCATGTTATATGAATAATTATAAATAATATAAATGAATTCTTTTGAAATAAATAAAATTATTACTGCAATTCTAGTAACTGTTTTAGTGGTTTTTGGTATAGGAAAAATATCAGATATACTTTTTGATAAAGATGACACTGACATTGTTGCTTACAAAGTTGATGCGCCTGAAGGTTTAGCTGTTCAGGCAAGTGCAGAAGCAACATTAGATATATCAGCTTTTTTGGCATTAGGTGATGTTGCAGATGGAGAAAAAGTTTTCAAAAAATGTAAAGCATGTCATAGTATTAAACAGGGCGGGGGAAACAAGATTGGTCCAAAGCTTTGGGGTGTAATGTTTAGACCGGTAGGAGCAATAACTGACTATAAATACTCAAAATCTTTATCAACTTATCAAAAAGAATGGACGTGGGAAGAAATGAATGGTTTTTTAATTAAACCATCAACTTGGATTAAAGGAAACAAAATGGGATTTGCTGGACTTAAAAGTGAAAAAGATAGAGCTTCAGTAATTTTGTATCTAAATCAAAATAGTGATAGTCCTAAAACACTACCTTAATTTTTCAAAACAATATAATAATATACTTTTCTGAACGTAAATTCTATTTAGAGCTTGCTGCCATACTTTAGACTGTTTTCCTAAAAAAACCTCATCTGAAACCTCTGACCCTCTAGGTAGACAATGTAAAAAAATTGCATCCTTTTTTGCATAGCTCATTACTTTTTTTGTGACTTTAAAATTTTTAAAATCTTTTAATTTTTTTGCTTTATTAACTTTATCGTTCATAGAAATAACTTTATCTGTAAATACTACGTCACTATTTTTTGCAGCTTGATCACAGTTATTAAACAATTTAACATTTCCATTATTTTCTTGAGTCCACTTTAGTAAATTTTTATTTGGTCGATATTTTTTTGGGCTTCCAATATTTAATTTAAATGAAAATTTAACTGAAGCTTCAATTAAGCTGTTAATAACATTATTATTTGCATCACCTATCCAACAAATTTGTAATTTTGATATTGGTTTTTTTTTTATTTCCTCAATAGTAAAAATATCAGACAATATTTGAGTGGGATGAGATGATGGACTAAGTCCATTAATCATTGGAATTGTCATATATTTTTTAATTTCTTCTAATTTTTTATCACTATCAGTTCTAATCATAAATGCATTGCCAAAAGTTGAAATTATTTTTGATGTATCTGCAAGGCTTTCACTACCTTTGCTTAAGTGGAGTTCATCGGGTCTTAATGTCAAAGCTCCACCACTAAGTTGTTTAATTGCAATATAAAAACTTAGTCTGGTTCTTAAACTTGATTTTTCAAACATTTGAATTAATAGTTTTCCCTTTAAAGGTGAGCCTTTGTCTATATCTAAAGTATTCATTTTTTTTCGTCTATTTTTTCTTTTTTTTGCGTCTGATATTATTTTTTTTAAATCTATAACTGGAATATCTCTTATTTTGATAAAATGTTTCATTAAACTTTCAGTTCTTTGCAAACTTTTTTAATTATTTTTAAGGCAAGGTTTATTTCAGATTTTTTTACATTTAGTGGAGGTAATATTCTCACTACATTCTCAGCAGCTCTAATTGTTAATAAATTATTATTTTCTAATCTTTGAATAAATTTTTTTTGATCTATAAAAAGCTTTAAACCAATTAATAAACCTAATCCTCTTACTTCTTTAATAATTTTGGGATAATCACTTTTTATTTTATTTAATTGATTGTGAAAATATTTGGAATTATTTCTTACATTTTTTAAAAACCCTTTTTTAAAAATTTGATCTAAAACAGCATTCCCTACACTCATAGCTAATGGATTACCTCCAAATGTCGATCCATGAGTTCCAGGAAAATTAATACCTGTTGCAGCTTTTTTTGTCATTAAAACTGCACCAATAGGAAATCCGCCACCTATTCCTTTGGCAATAGGCACAATATCTGGTTTTACTTTAGACTTTTCAAAAGCAAAAAAATTACCTGTTCTTCCTATTCCACATTGAACTTCATCTAATATCAAAAGTATTTTTTTTTTATTACAAATTTTTCTCAGCTCTCTTAGACACCAATCTGGTATCACCTTTATACCACCTTCTCCCATTATAGGCTCAACCATGATTGCAGCTGTTTGATTTGTTATAGCTTTTTTTAAAGACTTATGGTCTCCAAATTTAAAATGATTAAATCCCCCTGCTTTAGGTCCAAAGCCCTCAGTCATTTTTTTTGATCCACTAGCAGAAATTGCAGCAATAGTTCTTCCGTGAAATGAATTTTTTATACATAAAATTTTATTTTTTTTAGGTTTTCCTTTTAAATAAAAATATCTTCTTGCTACTTTTATTGCTGCCTCCGTTGCTTCTGTGCCTGAGTTTTGAAAAAAAACATAATCAGCAAAAGTTTTTTTTGCAAGTCTCTTGGCAAGTTTTTCTCCTTCGGGAATTATAAATGCATTAGATACATGCCAAACTTTTTTTGCTTGTTTATTAATAGCTTTAATTAAATTTATATTAGAATGTCCTAATGAATTGACTGCTATACCTTGAACAAAGTCAAGATATTTTTTTCCATTGTTTGAATAAAGAAAACTTCCTTTTCCTTTTTTAAAAGAAATTTTTCTTCTATTATAGTTTTTTGCTAGTGCGCTCATTATAAAATTACGATTTTATTTTGTAACCTTTTTTATAAAGCAGAAAAGCTATAAACCAAGTTAATATTGAAATAATTGATAAATATATTATGCCAAATTCAATTGAGCCATCCATATTGTTTATAAATGAATATCTGAAACCATCAATCATATGAAAAAAGGGATTATATTTACTTAATGCATTTAAAAAATAAGGCAATCTCTCAATAGAGTAAAAGGTTCCTGATAGAAAGGATAATGGTACAATAATAAAATTTGTAGCTGTTGCCATGTGATCAAATTTTTCAGCCCATAAACCAGCTATAAAACCTACAGAACCCATAATAAAAGAGCTTAAAAATAAATATACAAAAAATATTAAATAGTTTTTTATTTCTATTTCAATCACGAAAGAAAAAACTACTATTGAAATGAATGAAATCATAACTGCCCTAGTAATGGAGGCAAATATTACTGCAAGAGTTACTTCAGAAGCTGATAATGGAGCGCCAATTAGATCAACTATGTTACCCATAATTTTTCCCATTAAAATAGATGAAGAAGAATGAGAAAAAGCTTGCTGAACTATCTGCATAGCAATTAAACCTGGTGCAAGAAATTCTATAAATGGAACACCTAATACACTTGGTCTATCTTCGCCTAATGCTAGAGAAATTACTGCTAAAAATAATATTGAAGTTATAATTGGACCTATGATTGTTTGACCAAAAACTGTAAGGAATCTCAAACTTTCTTTGATATATAAGGTGTAAGCACCTACCCAATTAATCCCAAATCTTCTTTTACCAATTTCATATTTGTTATCTAATTCAACCATAAGTCATTATTCATAAACTTTTTTTAAAAATTTTGTTAAAAAAACCAAAAAAAAGCTTGTTTTTATTCTAGTTGTATGAGTTACTTTATATTGTTATAAATATTAAATTAAACACAATATATAGTATCATATGAGCTGGACAAACGAAAAAGTTGAAAAATTGAAGGAACTTTGGGGAAAGGGAAATACTGCAAGCCAAATAGCAGAGATAATTGGAGGAATAAGTAGAAATGCCGTAATTGGTAAAGCCCACCGACTAAATTTGTCAGCAAAAATAATAAAAAGGTCAAAAAGTGGTTTATCAAAAAATTTAAACTTTGATAGAAAAAATATTCAAAAAAAGAGTAGAAAATTTAAATTTAGATCACTTTTATTAGATAAAAATTTTGAGCCTGCTAAAAATTTAAACTTAGAAGAACTCACAGAAAATACATGCAAATACATGGAGGGTCATCCCAGTGATAGTACTTCATCTTTTTGTGGAAGAAAAACTGTTGAGAAATTTTCATACTGCCCATTACATCTTATTTTAGTTTTTCAACCTAAGGGTAAAAAGGAAGATTTGACTGATGAAGAAGAAGTGCCACAATTCATTGAAAAGAAAATAAAATCAGCCTAAAGAATATTAAATTACCTATTTTGAATACTCTCCTCCTTCTTTCCACATATAAGAATACTTTTTTATTTCGTCTTCAAATTTTAATTGTGAATTAAATCCTATGTCTATATTTGACTTATTTTTTCCGGAAAGAATATTGTCATATTTCAATAGTTTTAATTGATCTATAGTTAATAAGGGTTTTGGAAATTTTTGTAAAAAATATGCAATTGATTTAGCAATAAACAATGGAAATGGAATCAAGGCTCTATTCTTTCCTATAGAAATTAAAAGTTTCTCAAGGATTTCTTTAAATGAAATTTCTTCAGGTCCAACACATTCAATAATATCTGAACAAATCTCATTTTCTATAATTTTTACAATAATTTCTGCAATCTCAGAAACATGTAATGGTGAAAATTTAGTCTTGCCATCATAATAAAGAGGAAAAAAGGGCATCAGGCTTATTAATGACATAAGATTAGTAGTAAAATTATCATCTACAGAATATACTATAGATGGTCTCAGAATAGTTGCTTGCGAAAAATTATCAAATATTTTTTTTTCTCCCTTTAGTTTGCTTGCAGCATATTTACTATCTTTAGCATCTTCTATTCCAAGTGCTGAAATATGAATAAATTGTTTTAATTTATTTTTTTTTGAGATTTTTGAAATAAGATTTGGAAAATTGACATGGATATTTTCGAAAGTATTATTTTTACTTTCATAAAGAATTCCAACCAAATTTATACAAATATCCTTATCTTTGATTAATTTATTTAATTCTCCTTCATCAAAAATATTTGTCTCAACTATCTCTATGTACCCTGGATTTCCTTGAGTTTTTAATATTGACCCTTTGACATGAGAATTTCTAGTAGCAACAGTAACTAAATGGTTTTTATTTGTTAATCTCCTAATTATATGACGTCCTATTTGCCCAGAACCACCAAATACTAGAATATTTTTTCCTATCATATATATATATTTTAATGAAATTGAAAATTAAAGTTCACAAAGATGATTTACCAGATGAATTAAATCTAGGCAATATAATTGCTGTAGATTGTGAAATGGGAGGTCTAAATGTAAAAAGAGATCCACTTTTTTTAATTCAATTTTCTTCAGGAAATTCTGATGCTCATATAGTTAAAATAAATAGAAATAATTATAAAGCACCAAATGTGATAAAATTATTAGAAAACCCAGAAATAAAAAAAATATTTCATTTTGCCAGAGCTGATTTGGCATTTATAAATTATTATTTTAAAGTTAAGGTAAAAAACGTAGAGTGTACAAAAATCAAATCAAAGTTATCAAGGACATACACTGATAAACATGGTTTAAAAGACTTAATAAAAGAGTTTATTGGTATTGATATCAGTAAACAAAAACAAAATTCTGATTTTGGTGGTGAGCTAAGTGAATCACAAATAAAATATTGTGCTAATGATGTTTTATACTTACATAAATTAAATGAAAGTTTAGATAAAATTTTATTAAGAGAAAAAAGAATGAACCTTTATAAAGATACAATTAAATTTATAGATACAAGAGTCGAATTAGATTTAGCGTCTTTTTCTGAGGATATTTGGTCACACTAATGAAAAAAAAAAAATTTAAGTTAATTGCGAAAAATGTAATTTCAACAGAAATAGAATCTTTAAGAAAACTTAAAAATTCAATTAATAGTTCTTTTGAAAAAGCTGTTGAGACAATATTAAATCGCAAAAATGGAAAAATAATTATATCTGGCATAGGAAAATCTGGAATAGTGGGGAAAAAAATTTCCTCCACTTTATCTTCTGTGGGAATTTCGTCTTTTTTTGTTGATGCTGCTGCTTGCTCACATGGAGATTTAGGTATGATCGGTTCAAATGATACTGTAATACTTATAAGTAATAGTGGCGAAAGTGAAGAATTAAAAAATATTATTCAATATATAAAAAGAAATAAAAAAATAATTTTAATTGGTATTGTTTCAAAAAAAAATTCACTTCTTTATAAATCTGCAAATATAAAATTATTAATTCCTAACGTGAAAGAAGCTGATCCAGCAGGTATAGTTCCAACATCTTCAACTATTGTTCAATTAAGTATAGGAGATGCGCTAGCAGTAGCAACTATTAATTATAGAAATTTTGGTAAGTTAGACTTTAAAAAATTTCATCCAAGTGGGATGCTAGGAACAAAACTTAAAACTGCAGAAGACTTGATGCTTAGTAAAAATAAACTACCATTAATTAATGAAAATGAATTTATGAAAAAAGGATTGGACTATATTAATAAAAAAAAATTGGGAGTTCTTATAGTAAAAAATAAGAAGGGTATTACTGTTGGAATAGTTACTGATGGGGATATAAAAAGGGCTAATAAAAAATATAAGGACATAAGTAGCTTAAAAATAAAAGATCTTATGACTAAAAAACCTGTTTCAATAGAAAAAAACACTCTTGCTGTAGAGGCACTATCCATAATGAACTCAATGAAGATCACTGGATTATGCATTCACAATAAATCAAATTATAAAAAAACGATTGGATTTTTGCACATTCACAATGTTCTTGAGGCAAATATTCAATAAATGAAAGTTAAAACTATTTATCAAATAGCTATAATTATATTAATATTTTTAATTAGCTTTTATATTTACTTTAAGTATTTAAAGAACAATAAATTAGAAAATAAAATTTCTGATGTTCCTAATGAAGTAACTGAGCAAATCGAAGAAAAAGATGATATAGAAAAATCCAATACAATTGAAAATATAAAATATTTTAACGAAGATGCTAAAGGAAATAAATTTGTATTAGAGGCAAAAACTGCTGAGAATATTGATCTAAGTTCAAATACTTTTCTTTTAACTGATGTAAATGGTATAATAAGTTTTAAAGATAAATCAGAAATATACATTTTTTCTAAATTTGCTTATTATGACTCTCTTAATTTTGATACAAAATTTTTTTCAGAAGTAGTTGTGAAATATGAAACTAGTAACTTAAAAAGTGAAAATTTAGATATTTTTTTTAAAGACAATTATGGGATTATGTATAATAATATTAATTTATTTAGTGAAGATACCAATTTAAAAGCAGATAAAATAACATTTGATTTAATCAATGGCGATGTCAATATAAATATGTATAATCCGAATGATAAAGTAACTGTTTTAAATAAATAAAAATATGGGAATTATAAAAAAATTTAGAATAAAGACTTTTAAAAAAAGTAATCCAAAAATTGATCTAAAAAAAATTTCATTTTCTTTTAATAAAAGACAAATTTTAGATAACATATCATTGACCATTCAGGAAGGTGAGATATGTGGAATATTGGGACCTAACGGTGTCGGTAAGTCTACACTTTTTAATATTATTATTGGTTTATTAAAACCGGATTTTGGAGAGGTATACATTAATTCAAATAATGTAACTGACATTCCAATTTATCGAAGGGCATTAGACTTCGGTGTATGTATAGTTCCTCAATCAGGTGGTATATTTTCAGAATTAACATGTGAAGAAAATTTAAAATCAATTGCTGAAATTATTATTAAAGATAAGAAAGAAAGAATATTTCATGTCGAAAGAATGATTTCTAAATTTCAATTAGAATCTGTAAGAAAAATAAAAGGCAAGCACCTTTCTGGTGGTCAAAAAAAACGTGTTTGTATTGCCATGGCTTTAATTTCTAATCCAAAAATAATTCTTATGGATGAGCCTTTTCAAGGCCTTGATCTTCTTACCACTAGAGAACTACAAGAAACAATTGTAAATCTTCAAACCGAAGATAATTCAAGATGTTGTATAATTTCTGATCACGCTGCTCGTGATCTTTTAGCTATATCTGATAAGGCAATTGTAATTGCTAATAAAAAGATTGTAGCACAAGGTTCTCCGAATGAATTAATATCAAATCAAAGTGCTAAATCAATGTACTTTGGTGATTCATTTAAAATTAATTAGCCAACTATGGTTAAAACAGTTTTAATTTACAAAAAAATTAAAAGTTTTAATACTTTAATTGACAATATTAGCGGTGACAAAAGTCTTTCAATTAGGTGGGCTTTAATGGCTTCTCAAGCAATAGGTAAATCAAGGGCCTACAATATTTTAAATTCCGAAGATGTTAATAGCGCAATATCTTCGCTAAAAAAATTAGGAGTAAAAATAAAAAAAAAAAAATAGTTTTTGTGAAATTGATGGTAAAGGACTTAATAGTTTTTCGTACAAAAAAAATGTAGTCATCAATGCAGGAAACTCAGGCACTTTTGCAAGATTAATTCTTGGGACTTTGGCTGGATCTCAAAAGCCAGTTATTTTAAAAGGTGATAAAAGTCTATCATCAAGAGATTTTGAAAGAGTGATAAAGCCATTAAACTTATTTGGTGCAAAAATTATTTCAAACAAAGGTAAACTACCAATCACTTTAACTGGAAGTAAATTTTTAAGACCTATTAATTTTCTGGAAAAAAGAGGTAGCGCTCAAGTAAAAAGCTGCATCCTTTTAGCTGCACTAAATACATACGGAGAAACCATAATTAAATGTAAAAAATCTAGAGATCACACTGAAAAATTGTATAAATATCTTAAATTACCAATAAAAATTTTTAAAAAAAAAAATACTGAAATAATAAAAATTAAAGGAAAAAATCAGTATAAAGGTTTTGACTATAAAATACCGGGCGATATAAGCTCAGCGTCATTTTTTATTGCTTTAACTTTATTATCAAAAGAGTCCAAAATTATTTTAAAAAATATAAATGTAAATAGATCAAGGACTGGAATATTGGACATACTAAAAAAAATGAATGCTAAAATAGTACTAAAAAATAAAAAAATTTATAATGGTGAGCCAATAGCAGATATAGTAGTTAATAGTGTTAAAAAATTAAAAGCTATTAGATGTCCATCACATTTAAACAGTAGAACCATTGATGAATTTTTAATTATTTTTTTAATATGTGCAAAAGCACAAGGTATATCTTATTTTAGAAATCTCAATGAACTTAAACATAAAGAAAGTGATAGGTTAAAAGTTGCTGTTAATTTTTTAAAAATGATAGGAATTAAAGTTATTAGTAAAACAGATAATCTTAAAATTTATGGTAATCCAAAATTAAATTTAAAAAATAAATACAATGTTAAAAATTTTAATAAAGACCATAGAGTTTTTATGATGGCTTGTATTGCAGCTTTAACTTTAGGGGGAGAATGGAAAATAAATGATAAGGATTCAATTAATTCATCATTTCCAGAATTTTTAAAAATAATAAAAAAAGTTGGAGGAGAAATAAATTGAAAAAAAGAAAAAATATAATCACTGTTGCAATTGATTCGCCTGCTGCAGCTGGCGCAGGCACACAAGCAAAGATGATTTCAAAACATTATAATCTATTTTATTTAGATACTGGAAAAATTTATAGATTCATTGGTCTCCAAAAAATAAATAATCCAAAAAAATTTTCATATAATTTGATTAAAAAAAAAATAAAAAACCTCAAAATTAATAGTTTAAATAACAAAAACTTAACATCTGAAAATGTTGCTATTTCTGCATCTGTAATTGCAAAAGATAAAAAAATAAGAAAGATTGTTCATCATTTCCAACAAAAATGTGCTTATTCTCCACCCATAAAATATTCTGGCTCTGTATTAGATGGAAGGGATATTATTACAATCCAGGTTAAAGATGCTATGTTTAAGTTTTTTATCACAGCAAGTCAAAAAATAAGAGCAAAAAGAAGATATTTGGAATATAAAAAAATCAAAAAAAAAATTTCTTTTAATGAGGTATTAAAAAACCTTAAAAATAGGGATAAATCAGACCGTTTTAGAAAATTTGGAGCATTAAAAAAAACAAAAGATTCAATCTTGATTAATACTAGTAAATTAAGTAAGAAAGCCTGCTTTAAAAAGATTAAAGCTATTATGGATACGAAACTAAATAATTAATGGAAATTTATAAAGATCTATCATCACCGGAAAGTAAACAGTTTGAACAATTGCTTAATAGCCAGTTATCAAAAAATAAAATTGAAGAAGGTAAAATAATTGAAGGTAAAGTTACAAAGATAACCAGCAAGTATATTTTTCTTTTTATACCAGGATTAAAAAGTGAGCCAGTAATTGATATAAATGAAATTAAATTGATAGGTATGTCAGATGACATTCAGGAAGGTAAATCTATTTCTGTTTTACTTGAAAAAATTGAAGATAAAAATGGAGATGTGGTAGTTTCAGCTCAAAAAGCTCAAAAAATAAAAGGATGGAATAAACTTGTTAAATCTTATGAAAATAATGAACTGATTAATGGAAAAATTATACAAAAAACAAAAGGCGGAGTAATTGTTGAACATGTTGAGACTGGTTCACTAATGTTTTGTCCAGGTTCACAAATTTCTGATAAGCCTATGAAAAACGTTGATCACCTAATTGGAATTGAGCAAAAGTTTGCTTTAATAAAACTTGACATGGTTAGAGGAAATAGTGTGGTTTCAAGAAGACAAGTTGTTTCCAGTAATAAAAAAGAAGATAAATTAAAAATTATAGAGAAGTTTAAAGTTGGGGATATTATTAAAGATGCAGTTGTAAAAGGTTATTCTTCATTTGGATGTTTCTTTGAAGTCACTACACCTGAAGGAACTTTAGATACTCTTTGTCATCTTCAGGAGATAAGCTATAGTAGAGTTAATCACCCTGATGAGATTTTTAATATTGGTGAAAAACATAATTTAAAAATAATATCAATAGATATGGAAAAGTTGCAAGTGGGATGTTCAATAAAACAATTGTCACCTGATCCATTCGA
>MDSV01217744.1_pt1 | contig 12383 bp, 6 predicted proteins | sample 810851 | NCBI WGS metagenome assembly MDSV01 (sample SAMN05326640, study PRJNA326480) | marine metagenome | isolation source: seawater | place: Atlantic Ocean: North East | collected 2012
ACAGGGAAATCAACCGCAATATTAGAAATCGATTCGGGAATAGCAGGTTGAACGACCTCTCCGGGATTGTCGTATTCGCCACGAATGTGGACGTTGGTTGGTTCGGCTTGATAGGAGTTGTCGGTAATGGATTGAGCCAGGGGCAGCTTTGCCAATAGATGGTCGATCGCCTCAAGCTGTTTCTTTACTGATTCAACATCGAAACCGTCAGAATTGTCAGGCCGAGACATGCGTTCCAGTAAAGGGAACGAGTTTAGTAATAGGTCTCCCTGTTGGTTCGTCACTCGTAGATTCTTCCACTGCGTCGAAGTTGCCCAGTTACCCAGGCTAATCCCCCCGGCCGCATGACGTTTATCATCGAACTCGTAAAGTAATTGATCGTCGAGCCAGATTCTATCAACACCCTGCCCCACTTCGATGCGCAATCGATACCACTGATTGTTTGCTAGTCTTCCACGAACACGTGGCGCAAGCGAATGTCGGGAATTGTTTTTTTCAAAGTGCAGTGCGTGTTCACGATCGTCTGACGCCCCAAGCTGTAGCGTGTACCCGTTACTATAGTCCTCTGCTAACACAGAGATATATACTCCGGCGTCAAAGCTGAATGGTTGTTGAGTAGCCCTTGTGCGCTGCAACTCAACTTCGAAAATATAATTAGTCCAGGACTTGTCACCGAACCAAACACGAGTGTTATTGACCATGGATGACTGAGTCAGCGTCCCTTCTTTTAAATGCCAGTCCCCGGCTTGGAGATCGGTCGTGGCCGACTTCAGTGTTTCCTCGAGTTCTTTCTTTTGTCGTTTGAGGCTATCGTAAGTTCTTCTTTCCTCCGCGGTGCCAATAAACTGGTCGCGTTTTCCGATCGTATGAAAAATTGCCAGCATGGAGTAGTAATCTTTTTGGCTGATTGGATCAAACTTGTGATCGTGGCAGCGAGCGCAACCCACTGTCAGCCCCAAGAACACCTCCGTGGTCGCGGTGATCACATCATGCAATTCTTCGTATTTGTTTTTTGCAAGAGTCTGATTACCGACGGTGGGTCCATTCCTGCAGAAACCGGTTGCGACCCATGACTCCAGGCTAGTTCGATCGAGTTCATCGCCGGCCAGTTGTTCCCTGATGAATTGGTCGTAACGTTTGTCACGGTTAAAAGCCGAAATGACGTAGTCCCGATAACGCCAGGCGTAAGGACGAACGAAATCGAACTCGAAGCCGTTGGAATCTGCGTATCGTGCAAGGTCAAGCCAGTGGCGTCCCCAACGCTCTCCGTAGTAGGGGGACGCGAGAACTTCGTCGATTAACTTTGACCAAGCAACGTCGGACAAGTCTTCGGGGAGATTGCTTGCAACTGTATCAGCAGGCAAGATCCCCAACATGTCGAGGTGCAGGCGTTGACTTAGCTGATTCGCGGAGGCAGGTTTAGCAGGTCGCAGCTGCGAGTCGTTTAGTTTTTCCAGGATGAAGGAGTCGATCGGATTTCGAGGCCAGTCAGAGTCTAGTTGAGGAGGTACTGACAGGGTTATTGGTCGGAAGGCCCAGTGAATGTCGTCCTGTTGACCGACCGCTGAGTTAGGATATGCAAACAATGCATAGGTAAGCAAAGCGGCGAAACCCATCACCCGAATATTCAATGTATTGTCCTTTAAGAAGCGGCAGGTTGGTCGTAACAAAACTAGGCCTGCTTCGTGAAGCCGACTTTTATTCCGATAACCTAATACGTTCGACATAGCGATATTGTGCGTGCCATATCTGGTCATCTGTTCCCGGCACAAAAGTAAAGCCTTCAGCATGACTGAATAATTCAGGAATTCGCCATACTTTGACTGGAGAAACAGGTGTCGTCGGTAATTGTTTGGGGATGTTGAATTCGAACAGACCGTCCATCGTACCGAATGTATGTATTGAGAACAGCCGGTTGTCCTTAATTCGAATACCCTGTGAAAAATGCATTTCCGCTGGGTAGCGGAGCGTTCCTGTGTGTACTAAATGCTCGCCTTTAAACATGTAGCGATGAATTCCCAGATCGCTTAGATCGCCTACCCACAAATGTGTGCCGTCATAGCAGACAGGATCAATCCAATTTAGCTTGGAAGTCAGATCCCATGTCCCCACAACGCCCAAGGTCTTCGCATCTATTTTGGCGACAATAGCCTTATTGTTGGCGGCATCGAACATCCCATTTTCAGGTCCATTGAGAAACCCCGCCCAAAGGAACCCATCATGATAATCAATGGCGCCTATGTGATTGACTCCAGGCACACGCATGTTTTTCTCTTCAATGAATTCCCATTTTTGCGAATAGCGAATGATGGAACCCGCGTTTGATGCGAAGAAATGCTTTTCAGAGCTTGCAAGTCCTTGAGTCGCCATGCCTCTATCTAGAGCAACTCGCTCGGCAAGGAAGGAGGTTGGGGTAAGGATCTCCGGTGGGATATTCCGAGCCTTATACATTGGTTTCAATGGCGTAATACTCTTTAGTTGGGCGACCTCCATCATCTTTTGGAGATCGTCCACCAGAGGAAATTCGACGCCGGCGTCCAGTAAGCCCTCAAGGATCTGCTTATCGTTGGTGCAACAAAAGTTGATTCGCAAACCGCTTTGTTTTGCGAGTGACGTGAGCATCGGGTTCACAGTAGTTCCTCCGAATAATTGCAGGAATTCTGACTTCGCCTCAATCGATTCCCGTACATATTGCAGGCTGTTCGCTTGTCTTTCCATATTGCAGATCTTAATACGGCGATCCGTGTTTACCGCGGCTGACGCGGCATTTGTACCGCAGGCTAAAAAGCATTGGTGCAACCGATCTTGAAGGACGATCTCTTTCGTTGACAGAATTGCTAGCGGTTCACCACCTTTCAGGTGGACATTGAGCCAGATGTTTTCCGGCATGATAGAAAGCGCCTCCTGAAATGTTGGGATTTGCTCTCCTTTGAATTGAGGTCCCTTAAAGCTACCTGCATCAAGTTGTTTGAGATCTTTAAGAGTCCAGTCTTTGATGTCTCCCGAACCATTCGTGGTGCGATCAATTGTAGAGTCGTGAAGAACGACGATTTTGTTGTCCTTGGTCAGGGCTAGATCAAGCTCGATCATATGTGCCCCCAGTCGTATCGCTTCCTTGAACGCCGCAATCGTATTTTCGGGGTGAGAGAGACTGGCACCGCGATGAGCGCAAATGCCTCGGGCTGGCATTTTTATTTGTGCTTCTGAAACGCCGTGCGAAACGTACATGGCTAGCAGAAGGATAAGGTTCTTGTAGGCATTCATATTTGTTCTTCTTGAAACGTATTCTTAACGGTTGGTCGAAGGTGATGATTTATTGGGGCGTGAGTGTGACAGAGCTGGTAGCGGCCGCTTCCACATCTATTTCAACGATGACTTCCGTAAATTGTCCATCATCACTAAGGCTCGAAGATTTAATAATACCTTGGGTCGGCACGTAGTTCCCTCTCGGCACCAAAAACGTCAGTTTGGCCTTGGTGAACGCCTGCTTATATTCGTTGATGATGATGGCTTTGGTGGGAGACATCATTTGAACCCTCAGGGGCGGCTGTTCGTCTCGCGTAAAAGGAATTGGTGCCGTTGGATGTTTATTGTAAGTGGCGTTAATTACTTTGCCGTCATGGAATTCGACCAGCCGAAAACTTTCGGAATTTGACTTCCCGACTCTTTGAGTTGGTGTACTTCCCATCTCCATGAGTTTATCTCCGGGGCCGTGTGCGTCGTGAATAAGGGCGATTCTGAATTCGTCGAGCACCTCGTCCGGAGCATTGTGCTCAAAGGCATTAATAACTTTAATAGACGCCTCCCGATGTTTTTTAAGCAGAGCGATAACGGGGGCGATGGGTTCGTGCCATGGTAAACCGTAATTCAACACGAATAAGTGCGGCCCATAGCTTACCCCGCCCAAATCCGGACCATACCAACGGTGATGTCCGAATACCTGATGATTCCCAAAGTTTATGAGATAGGGGATTTGCAAAGTGCTCAGCGCGCCTGAAAGATAGGCAGCGTTCACGCTGTTGCTGGCTAGCACCATATCCGCACCAATGATATTGGCCATGGTCGCCATTCGCTGTACATATTCAGCTTGAAACTGCCCGGACGTATCGAGATGCCCAAACGTGATGAACCGCGGACTCTTGGGATAATCTTTAACGATCGCGACACTCGACGGGGAACGACAGGTACTTGTGCGGCGGCCCCCGACGATGTCAATTTCCAAGTCATAGATCCCCGGCGGCGTGTCTTCGGGAAGCGTTACATCGACTTGTCGATCGTAATAGAATGCTTTCTCTGCGTCTTCCGTGTACGCCAGCACGCGACTGAAGATGGCGTCACCGTTCTGGCGGCGTATGCGGACCTCGTTAATTTTTGTGTCAAACCCCAAGAAGCGAGCAGTGAATTGCTCACCCGGGCGTCGTATGGCCTGGTTGTTTAACCGTGGAGAGCGAAAACGGTACTGCTGAGTACGTAGATTTCGACGTAAATAAACAGGCGCTGAAGTATTTGCCTGGTTCGTTTTGATGATGGGGGTCTTGATCGTCTGAGGGTCCCATCCCAGGGCTTCAATTCGAATTTCAAATTCCTGGCCGGCGGGGAGGCAAAAAGAGCACTTTCCGGTCATCCAGTTACGACTCACTGTGGATCTAACTACCTGGCCGTTCTTGCTGATGATGCATCGAACATCATTTAAGTATTCCTGCAGTTCGCCGGTAACGTTGAAATTAAAGACACCGACAGGTTGAGAAGACGTTAAAAAGCTTTCAACACGAACGCCTTTTGCGCTAGGTGTGGAGGTATGAACGAGTAACAGTTCGTGCAACCCGGACGAGAGGTTGGTTGCTGCGGTAAATTCGCGACCCTCCTGAGCAGGGTACACGACTTTGGTTAAAACCCCATCGATATAAACGGACAGTTTTCCGTGACTTGGCAGTCCGGTGCCGGGATAAGAAGAGGTGTTTTGTCCCGCCAGGCGTATTGCGATAGAGCTTCCATCGAATGTCCATTTCAGCGAGGATTGATCTTCGGTCGTGTATCGGTGCGAGGCATCAGCAAATCGAAACCTGTCTACCGTCCAGTTGCCCTGTGTGATGACGCTATTTTCGGTGGCAGAGGTCCATTTCCAGCTTGGGGGAAAGACAGGGTTGTGGACATCATCCGCGACCGTGGGAGCAGAGTGGACAAAAACGAGAAGGATGTATACAAAAGTTATGCATCGCATGGTGTTTTTTCCGTAGACGATTTGAGTTCGATGGTTAGTGTACTTAAAAGATCCATCGTACCTAATCAGTGGTTGCCCGTCAGATAAAAATTACTAGCGAACTTTGTGGAGTTGTCAGGAAATCGAACCATAAAGACTTGCTTTGATGTTTCTCGGTGTGAGGATCACCTGTAAACGATTCGTTAGTCAAGAATGGAAATGAAGTGCAACAACAGTTCAATCCTTATTCAGCGCCTACTATAGCCATAGGCAGGTCAGCTGGTGAGTTCTCTGAATTGGAGTCAGTTCGATTAGAAAACCTGTCTCATGAGGCGGCGCTTAAGGCCGTAGGTTCTTTGTTTCTGATCATCGCGGCGTTGGTTTCTTCTTTGATGACAATTGTGACATCGAAGTTCCTCAATGAAGACCTTTTAAAGAACGATCCTTTCGTACTAAGCTATTGGGTTTTGGTTCCGATTTCGTTATATATCGGCATCAAGATGAGGCGATTGGATCACTCGATCCGCAATACCGTGGTGATCGCGGCAGCGCTCATGATGTTTGCCTTTCCTTTCGGAACGATTGTCGGTCCGGGTGTGCTTTATGTGGTGTGCTGTCAAAAAGGAAAATTTATCCTCAGCCAACGTTATACGAACATTCGCTATCGAACGCCCGGCATCCACTATGAGACAAAGCTGTTTACAAAAATATTTGCAATAGCCATCTCGGTAAGCGTTAGCGTGTTCGTCGTTTATTACGTTTCTCCGCTGTTTAGGGAATTTCTGAACCTGCCTTTTTAACTGGCTAGTCGTTCGTTCCCGTATGGGTATCCGGAAAAATATAGAGAGTAAGCATAGCACGCTGAAATGCAAAATTCCCTAGCCACGACAAATTTATTGCTGCTGGGATGCTAAGCAAATGCTGGGTAGTCGCTGCAAGGTTCCTTGCTAGCAGAGGACGCCAGTCATGAAAATATATTTGTTGGTTATCATCGTTGGATTTGTTAGGCTTCAAGCTGACGCTGCCTATCCCTAACTAAGGAAAATATATTGCTCCGCATAATGTCGATAACTTTCGTGCTCACAGTGAGTGTCTATGTATGTTCGTCCTTACGGGCCGAAAGTCCTCAGCAGGGCGACACAATTCGAGCTAACCTTGGTAAGCGGACGTCAGTTGAAGTGGTGTATATTCCCCCGGGCGAATTTGTGATGGGTAGTACCCCAGAGGAGAAAGCATGGGCAACAGGAATTGAAGGCGGAGCACAGGCTGGTACGGATCGTGAGAGTTATGAAGGCGATCCTCGGCCCGTTAAAATTGACGATGGATTTTGGATGGGCCGCACGGAAGTAACGGTCGGTCAATTCCGACGTTTTGTTGAAGCGACGGGTTACGTAACCGATGCGGAACAGCCACAGGGATGGACCCAGGTGTTTGACCATTCCTGGGATCGATATTTTTCTAAATCGGGAATCAGACATCCGTGGAAAAAAAGTGAAAGTCATAGTTGGCGTGACCCTAACTTTGGGATTCCCGTCAGGGATAGCCATCCGGTTGTATGCGTAAGTTATCAGGACATGCAAGCCTTTTGCCGCTGGTTGACAAAACATGAGGAAGGAAATGGCAGCTTGCCCGAGGGCCTGGAGTATCGTTTGCCGACGGAATCCGAATGGGCGTATGCCTGTCGCGGAGGGAGGAAAGATAGCACTTATTTCTGGTGGGGTGACGATTTAACAGAAGGCAAAGGGCGGTTCAACATCTCTTCCGTTGATTTTCTGCCGGGGCGTGATATGGTTTGGCCGTTGGCGAATACTCCCTGGAGTGATGGCTATGCTTTTATGTCACCAGTCGATCGTTATGGCAAGAAGGGGCGGAACGGATTCGGATTGGCTGACATGTGCGGTAACGTGTGGGAGTTTACTTTGGACCATTTTGATCCGACAGGTGGGCATGAAAAGCTTTATTATGCTGATGAAGATGGGAAAACCGTGACAAGACCCGTTTGTCGTGGCGGCAACTATTTTGATGTGCCGGGCAATGCTCGTTGCGCCGTTCGCCTGGGGATATTAGGCGTGCAGTATTCCGACTCTCGTGATGGTTTTCGTGTTTGTTTGGGCGTGTTCAAGGAAACGACGGCGATGATCCGGTAGTTGCTTTTGCAATCTCGTTAGTTAATTGGAATGGCAGAGTTGTGTTAGGGGCAATGGAATTGGAAAAAGCTCTAATCTGCGACGGGGTATCCTCCGATGATCGAAATAGGGGTCTTTTTGGGTTGAACAGGCCGAGTTGACTGAATATTGCGACAGAAATGACTCTTAGCTAAACTAATAGTTAGAAGATGACGTTCGAGTCGTCTTGTTAATGGATCACAGATTGGAAGAAGATGATGCTCAATCGACGTAATATACTGCAAGGTATGGCTGCTGGTGCGGGTGCTGTTATGACGGCTGCCTTGGACCCTGGCAAAGCAATGGCTTCTCCGACTGCGTCGCGAACCACGAAACGCGTTATCTTTTTTGTTCAGAATCAGGGGTTTGATCCCAGGACTTGTATTCCCGCGGGTATGAGTGACAGTGGTTCTTTGGCTAATGCCACATTGCCGGAGCCGATCAGTCCGTTGGAATCCTATAAAGATCGCCTGCACATTATCAATGGCCTGCATGGAACTCATACCACTCCCTCGCATAGCGCGTTCTTTGGCGCCCTTGGTGGATATCGTGGTGGTGATGGCGTCCCTCCAAGCGACTCGACGATCGACTACGAAATAAGTAAGCTTCTTCCGGAGACTTTGCTACCGCATTTATGTATCGGCATGGACTCGATTGAGAATATGACGACCAAGCCAACAGTTGCTAATCTCTCAGCGAGCGGCGCGGGCCAGCCGATTTTCATGCACTCGAATCCGAATCATCTGTATCAAATGCTTTATGGTGGGATCTCCACGGGAGATATTCGCAAACAGCACGAGGCAAAATCTAACTTGCTCACTCAAGTTGAAAAACTGGCTAGCTCCAAAGGGCAGTCACTCCCTAGCGAGACGGCTCAGCGGTATGGGCAGTTTGTCCAGGGGTTCCGGGATACAAACGGATTGCAGGATCGTCTGAGTAAAGTATCCAACCATTTACGTAAATTTGCGCCGGTCGTCGATGAGCGATATGCCAATCCCGAATTTGAGACCGATTGGCACGATGCGCTGCTGGAACTAGGTATTTCGGCGCTCACATCCGGGATTACCAATACGCTGACGATCGGTTCCGGACGAGGTGAAATTTTCGGTGCGTGGAAAGGCATTGGCGTTGAAAAGCAGGGTCACGACTTGGGCCATATCGCTCAACCAGATAATCCAATCTGGGTTAAGATTCGCCAGTACAACAGCAGGATGCTGGTGAAACTGATGGAAGCGCTCGATAGCATTCCTGAAGGTAGTGGCTCCATGATGGACCATACGTTAATTGTTTACACCAGTAACAATGCTGATAAGCAACACACGAGCGGAGCTAATTGGCCTGTGATGCTGCTTGGTAGTTTTGACGGGGCCTTCAAGACCGGTTGTTTCACACAACTGGATGGGAAGCGACCGATTAACGCTCTTTACACGTCAATCCTGCGAACCGTGGGCGCGAATGTCGACCGTTTTAATATGGATGAAAAGCTGGCGAAGAAATTCGACAAAGCGACTGGCCCGTTGAAGGAAATACTTACATGATCCGGCAGATAGCCCTCTGGTTCGCCTTTCTTTTCATTGGTAGCGGACCGCTTGTGGATGCTGATCAGTATATTCCCGGCCAACCCGTAGAGAAGGACTTCGCGGAGTTTGCTGAAGGTTTCCTCACGAAACATTGTGTTGATTGCCACAGTGGAGACGATCCCGCTGGAGACCTGGCTCTAGATGTTCTCGGCAGTGTCGAATCGGTCAATGCAGATATTTGGAAAAGTGTTTGGGCGCAAGTCACTCTTAAAGAAATGCCTCCTAAGGAGGCGGAGCAACCGGAAGTTCTCGCACGACTGCAGTTCTCTGACTGGATTATTGGCGAGCTAACCCGTGCACTACAAGGGAAAGGGGGGTTTGTTGATCATCTGGATCCTAATAAGGCGAACTTTGTTGATCACGCCTTGCTTTTTGGTGCACTTCCGAACCAAATTAAGCTTCTCCCTCCATCATCCCCCACTCGAATTTGGCGGGTTACCCGTGAAGAACACATTACGCGGTTGAATGAATTGATTAACAAAGAGCCTGAGTACCAGCCGGAAAAACCGGGGCTGCGTACTCAGGGTGACGTGGTTCCAACCAACCACGGCGGCGAACTGAAGATGTATTTTGGGACAGACCGTATCATCCAGTGGCAGGGTGGTACGGTTGCTTATGCTACGGCGGTTAAAAGCGTTCCGGCGATTTTGTCGTCAGCAAGGAAACACGGATTGGAGAACTACCCGGCTTTCTATACTGTCAATAGCGCCGAGGCGACCCAGATTATGAACGTCGCCAACGATGTGCTTAGGTACATGGTTGACGGTCCTCTTAGTATCGCTAAGCCCTATCAGATTACGGATGATCCTAATTCAATTAAAGATAAAATGGTTGGGGACCTCCGTGGCCTGCCAACGAGTATCGTATATAGCACGAAAGTCATGCGACCGTTAACTCCGGTTTACGACTTGTTTGAACTTCAGGAGTCTACAAATCAGAACCAGCGTGCGGCGGTCGACTTTTTGTTCGAAGCGCTAACCTTTCGGACCCCTACACCGGCCGAATCAGACATCTATATGCAATTAGTAGAGGACTCGATTGAAAAGCTTGGAGCCAAGGACGGGACCATACTTGGGCTTTCGGCAATTTTTCTGGATCGTGATGCCTTGTTCCGCTCGGAATTGGCAGAATCTGGAGAAGCTGACAAATTTGGTCGCGTCATGCTGCAGGATTGGGAGTTAGGCTTGGCAATCAATCACGCATTTAGTTACATCAAGCCGGACGAAATTCTGCGGGAAGCAATAGTTTCTGGGCGGATTCGATCCCGAGATGACGTGCGTCGAGAAGTTGAACGAATCCTTCAGGACGACAGTATTCGTAAACCGCGGGTTCTTCAATTCTTCAGGGATTATTTTGACTACGACCTTGGCGGTTACATTTGTAAAGATTCAGGTGCGCTCGCACAAGCAGGCGTCTCCAATCGAGGCACAGCACATTATCGCGCAATGTTTGATGCGACAGCCAGTACTGACAGGCTTGTAGAAATTATTTTGCAAAAAGATCAGGATGTATTTCGGAAGTTGCTGACAACTGATTTGGCAGTTGCCACGAAAGCAGATGCGATTTATTTGGGCAAGCAGAATACCCCTGAAGAACGTAAGAGTTCGATTGAAGCGGAGGAAGCTTATCAGCAGGAACTGAAAAAGAAACTTGCAGACGAACTCGAGAAATGGAAAAGAGAAAATCCTGGTAAAGAACCGCCTAAAGCAAAAAAACAACCGGCTAGGAATCTGAACCACAACGTTACGTCGGTAGAAATTGCAGGAGACAAGGAATTTGCGCGGGTAAGCCGGCGTAGTTTTGGGGCCGGTACCATGAAGCCTGAACGTACATTGACTACCACGACGGAGGGGCAGCGTTTGGGTTTGTTGACTCACCCCGCTTGGTTAGTTTCCCATTCGGATGCGATGGATAATCATGCGATTCTTCGTGGGCGTTGGATACAGGAGCGTCTGATTGGCGGTGCAATCCCTGATGTTCCAATCACGGTGGATGCGATGCTGCCTGATGAACCCCAGACGTCGTTGCGTGAACGGATGCGAGTGACTCGGGAAAGTTATTGCTGGAGTTGTCACCGCAAGATGGATCCGTTAGGCCTTCCGTTTGAAATGTTTAATCACGCCGGACTATACCGTGAATTTGAATTGAATGAAGTGGTTGATACTTCGGGCGAAATTATTGATTCAGGGGACCCGGAATTGGATGGAAAAGTTGGCAATGCTCTGGAATTAATCGATAAACTCGCGAATAGTGAGCGGGCCGAACAAGTGTTTGTGCGCCATGCGTTTAGATTCTGGATGGGCCGTAACGAGACTTTACATGATGGCCCGGTTCTGCAAGATGCCTACGAAGCCTATAAGGCTCATGGTGGTAGTATGAATGCGATGCTCGCTTCGTTACTGACCTCAGACGCGTTCCTGTACCGTAAAAGGTAAGCATCTCAGGATTGAGAACAGCGGCCGGTTAAGGCGTTAAACGCATATAGACCTCGAGTTCCCCAGAGTTGTCGTGAAGTGTACTGAAGTTGTCTTTGCAGCGGACAAAAAGTAACCCGTCTTGTGGGGCTGGGAACGAGGCGCGGGCTCCTAGTTCAAATTCCGTACTTAGTTCAAAGTCGCTGAAAATTACACCCATGAGACTACCGTTGCCGCGATCATCTCCACTGGCAGTCACTTCTTTCTCATCCGGAGTCAATGACCACTTGCCTACGGCTGCGATGTCATACGATTTCCCTTTTTCAAGAACTAGGCCAGACGCCTGCCAACCGTATTTCGCGAGCACCTTGACCTTAAATTGTCTGGTACCGTTGAGCCGGATAAATTGTTTGTTCCATTGCCAGGCACAGAGATCGTTTCGATAGCCATTCTGTAGATGTTTTAGAAAAAAATCATATTCGAACGAAATCTGAGCGGCAATGTCTCCGTAGGTTCTCTCAAATGAAACCATAGGTTGTTGCTGCATCAGCGAGATCGCCAGCGGCTTAAACCTAGCGGAGTAATTAGGGTTGTTTGATAAAAGTTGACAAAGTGCCCAACGCCAGGCATAGTCCTGCCAATTTCCTGCGGGTGCCCGTCCGGGGATCGCGATTTCGAGTAATCCTTTCGGTTGGGAATTTTGCAGGTAATCTAGCACTGTGGTTGGTAGATTGACCTGATTCTCGCCAAGTCGCCAATACTGCCCGAGTTCCGCGATACCCTCGGCTAGCCACGTAGGCCCAGTGGACCCAAACGTTAGAGAACAAAATCCATGGGTGCTTTCGTGCTGTACGACACCATGGTCGGCGCATGAATAGATGACGGCACGCCTATTATTCCCATTCGATGACGAGAAGCAGATGCCGGCTCCCTCTTTTATTTTCGCAATGCCAGCGGGTTCCTGCAGGATATTATCCGGCCATCGCGTTATGTCCTCGACAATAAAACCTTCAATAATAGTGGA
>MDSV01102669.1_pt1 | contig 12382 bp, 13 predicted proteins | sample 810851 | NCBI WGS metagenome assembly MDSV01 (sample SAMN05326640, study PRJNA326480) | marine metagenome | isolation source: seawater | place: Atlantic Ocean: North East | collected 2012
CATCACATCCCAGTTCCATAGCTATACTTGCATCAGAAGCTGTTCCTAATCCAGCATCAATTATTAAAGGAAGTTTAGTTTGTTTTCTTATAATTTTAATGTTTGTTTTGTTTTGAATACCTAATCCAGATCCGATAGGTGCTGCAAGAGGCATAATAGATACTGCGCCGACATTTTCTAGACGCTTAGCCATAAGAGGATCATCATTACAATACACCATTACTTTAAATCCCTCTTTACTTAAAATTTCGGTTGATTTTAATGTTTCAATCATTTCTGGAAATAAATTTTTTTTATCCCCTAAAACCTCTAATTTTACTAGCTTCCATCCACCTATTTCTCTAGCTAGTCGGAGTGTTCTTAAAGCCTCATCTGAATTAAAACAACCAGCTGTATTAGGAAGATAAGTAATTTTTTTTGGATTTATATAATCCATTAAAATCGGTTTAGATTTATCAGAAATATTAACTCTTCTGACTGCAACTGTAACTATATCTGCTCCTGAAATTTTTATAGCATTAGCGCACTCTTTGAAATTTTTATATTTTCCTGTTCCAACAATTAGTCGGGATTTAAATATTTTTTTTCCGATTTTAAATATATCTTTTTTCATTACCCACCACCTATAAAATGGACAACTTCTATTTTGTCATTATTTTTTAAAATTATATTTTTTAATCTTTTTTTATCTACAATTTTTTTATTTTTTTCAATTGCGATTTTGTTTACAGAAATTTTAAGTTTTTTAATTAAATCATATAATGACTTATTTGCATAAAATAGTTGATATTTACCGTTAACTTTAATTTTTATTTTAATTTTTCTATTCATGTATTATAGTTTTTTTGTGAAAAAAAATATTATAATAATTAATGGTCCAAATCTTAATCTATTAGGTGAAAGAGAACAATCTCAATATGGCGCGACAAGTTTTAACGATCTTAGGGAAATGTGTATGAACAAAACTAAGGAATTGGGAATAAATATGGATTTTAGACAGACAAATATTGAAGGAGAAATAGTTACAGATATTCAAAATGCTAGAACAAAATATGATGGAATGATAATTAATGCTGCAGGTTTTACTCATACATCTGTTTCTATTAGAGATGCTCTAGCTATGTTTAAAAAACCCACAATTGAACTTCATATCTCTAATATTTATAAAAGAGAAAAATTTAGACATAAATCCCTCATAAGTGATGTTGCAACTGGGGTAATTTGTGGATTGGGAGTATATGGATATATTTTGGCCATAAATTCGTTGCAAAAAATTTTAAATAATGAAAATTAATAAAAAACTTATTGAAGAATTAACTTCTTACTTAGATGAATTTGGTTTAAGTGAAATTGAATATGGAAACAATGATATAAAAATAAAGGTATCAAACAAAACATCTTCTGAAAAACTTATAAATAATAATCAACAAAAGATTAATAAAACTGAAAATGAGAAAGACTCAAGTAAAAAAATTATATCTCCCATTATTGGCACTGCCTATCTTGCACCTGAGCCTGGTGCTAAAAAATTTGTAGAAAAGGGAAAAAAAATAAAAAAAGGTGATACTGTATTAATAGTTGAGGCAATGAAAACAATGAATCATGTTCCATCTATAATCGATGGCGAGGTAGAAGAAGTATGTGTCGAAGATGGACAACCTGTTGAATTTGGTCAAACTTTAGTAATTCTTAAATAATTATTAAAATGTTTAAAAAAATATTAATTGCTAACAGGGGAGAAATAGCTGTTAGAATAATTAGAGCATGTAAAGAATGGGGTATACAAACAGTTGCTGTACATTCAGATGTTGATAGAGAAAGCATGCATGTTAAATTAGCAGATGAAAGTTTATGTATTGGCTCTCACCAACCTTCAAATAGCTATTTAAATATTCCATCATTAATGTCAGCAATCGAATTAACAAATTCTGAAGCTGTTCACCCGGGATATGGCTTTTTATCAGAAAACTATCAATTTGCAGAAATTTTAGAAAAAAATAAAATTAAATTTATTGGCCCATCTTCTAAATTAATAAAAATGATGGGAGATAAAATTCAAGCTAAAATAATTGCGAAAAAATACGGTCTTCCAGTAATTGAAGGTTCAGAGAACGGTGTTTCAAATATAAACGAGGCAAAATCAATATGTACAAAAGTTGGTTACCCTATATTAATTAAGGCTTCAGGTGGTGGTGGTGGTAAGGGGATGAAAATTGTACATAATGAAAATGAATTTGAAAATCATTTTGTTACAGCAAAACAAGAGGCAAAAAAATACTTTGGAAATGATGAGGTTTATATAGAAAAATTTTTTCAAAACCCAAGACACATTGAGGTACAGGTATTATCTGGAAAAAATAGAACCGTACATCTACACGAAAGAGATTGCTCTGTTCAGAGAAGACATCAAAAATTAATAGAAGAAACACCAAGCCCAATTTTATCAAATGATATTAGAAAAGACTTATTTGAAAAAACTGTAAATATGGTAAGTAAAATTGGTTATGAAGGTGCAGGGACAGTTGAATTTATTTACCAGGATGAAAAATTTTACTTTCTTGAAATGAATACAAGAGTACAAGTTGAACACCCGGTCACTGAAGTGGTTACAGGTATTGATATTATTAAAGAACAAATTTGGATTGCATATAGTGGAAATACAGCGCTAGAACAAAAAGATATTAACCCAAGGGGACATGCTATAGAATGTAGAATTAACGCAGAAGATCCAAAAAAAAATTTTCAACCGTCCCCAGGTAAAATATCAATGTGTCATATACCTTCAGGATTTAGAACTAGAGTAGATGGAGCAATATATCAAGGATACAAAGTTACTCCTTATTATGACAGCATGATATGTAAATTGATATGTCACGGTAGAAATAGAAACGAAGCAATTCAAAGAATGAACAGATCACTAGATGAATTTGTAATTGAGGGAGTGAATACAACAATTGATTTACACAAAAAACTTCTTAATCATTCTAAATTTATAAATTCCGATTTTAACGTATCTTGGTTAGATAAAGACAAAGTTATTTAACTATAACATTTTATTACCCATAAATCATACACTGGATGATCAAATGGATTTAAACTAGGTCCAGATGCAAACATCCAGCCATTAAATATAAATACTTTATCCTTACTTTTTTCGTTAATATCTTTTACTTGCAAATATGTAATAATTTCAGGGTCATCATCAAACTTTGAATTTTTGCATTTTATAACTTTAATATTTAAATTTTTATGATTTATACTACTACCTATTTTTATTTTTATAATTTCATCTTTAGAGCTTACCTTATCTAATATTTTTAGGTCAATAAAATCCCCCTCAAGTGAGCTTTTCTCATCTGAAAAAACATTTTCGTTTATTATAAAAAATAGAAAAATAACAAAAAAAAATTTAATCTTTCCAGTTTGAATATTTTTTTTTGTAGCATTTTTATTTTTTTTTGGATGATATCTGTTGGGAGTTCCAGTCAAATTATGTTGATGAGATTTTTGCCAGTTATATTTTTTTAGTTTATGATCATTTTCAATTCTATTTTGAGTATGGTGCATCCAAGAATACCACTCTACTGGGATTTTTGATGCATCTATCTCATCTTTATATATAACCCATCTTTTATTATTTTTACTTTTATAATATTTATTTCCAAACTCATCATCTCCTACAAATTTGCCATAAAATAAAGTAGATATTCTAGTAGCAATAGTTTGGCGATTCCACCAAGTGAAAATTTCCTTAAAGAGTGTCAACATAAAAAAAAAAATATTTTCAATTTTTAATTGTAAAAAATAAATTAGACTAAAAAATAAAATTGTATATATATTAATTTAATAAAGACTCAAATAAACTTTTTTAAAATGTCAAAATACTTAGTTGAAACACATTATACTTGTACCTTTAAAGTAAGTCATTATCTGGATGATTTAAGTGAAAAAAATTTAAAAGATCTTGAAAGTAACGAAGCTGGCAAATTTGAAATTTTGGATCTAAAAATGGATAATAGAAAAACTAAAAATTTAGATCAAAAACAAAGCAATGTTGTTGTTGAAAAAAACGATGAAATTATTAAACCAAATAAAAGGGATCTAAATCAACAAATTACAAAAAAAATAAGTGAACAAGCTAGTAAGAGATTTAGCATGCCAGATAGAAGAAAAGGTTATATTCAAAAAGCTACTATAGGTGATCATAAAGTGTACTTGCATACTGGAGAGTATGAAGACGGAAAAATAGGTGAAATTTTTATTGATACAAGCAAAGAGGGTGAGCTAGTTAAAGCATTAATGAATAATTTTGCAATAGCTATCTCATTAGGTCTCCAATATGGAGTGCCTTTAGATGAATTTATTAGTGCATATGTGGGTACAAAATTTGAACCATCAGGAAAAGTACATGGGAATGACAGAATATTAAGCGCTACGTCTATTTTAGATTATATTTTTAGAGAATTAGCAATATCTTATTTAAGTAGGGAGGACCTGGCTCACACACCTTCAATTGGAGTTAGTGATAAACAAAAAGATACACCAACAAATGAGGATCAAAATCAATTTTTAAAACTAGTTAAAGATATCACTAGTAAAGGTTTTGTAAGAAATAATTATAAAAAAAAACTTGTTGATTTATCTGATATTAGAATAAATCTCAAAGGTAAAAACACTTAATCTCTTTTAATTTTTAAATTTAATTCTTTTAATTGATCCTCTGAAATATCAGAAGGTGCATTCATCATTAAATCTTGAGCATTTTGGTTCATAGGAAACATAGTTACTTCTCTGATATTCTTTTCATTAGCCAACAACATTACTATTCTATCAATTCCTGGGGCTATCCCTCCATGTGGTGGTGCTCCATAGCTAAGTGCATTTATCATTCCACTAAATTTTTCATTTACATCATGTTTCTGATAACCAGCTATATCAAACAATTTATACATCAATTCGGGAATGTGGTTTCTAATAGCTCCTGAGGACAGCTCTATTCCATTGCAAACAATATCATATTGAAAAGCTTTTATATTTAAAGGATCTGATAAACTTAAGTTTTTAATATCTCCTTGGGGCATGGAAAACGGATTGTGACTAAATTTAATTTTTTTAGAGTTTTCGTCTAATTCAAACATTGGATAGTCAACAACCCAACAAAAAGCAAAAGAGTCTTTACTTATTAGATTTAAATCCTCACCAATTTTTTTCAATGCCAAACTCAATAATCCTTCTATGTCTTTTTTTTTCCCACAAGCTAAAAAAATACTGTCTCCAATGTTTGCACCCGTTTTTGACATTATTTCTTTTAATGACAATTCAGAAAAAAATTTTCCAATTGGTCCACGACCTGATAATTTTGGATTATTTTCTAAAGTAAAGTAAGCTAACCCACTAGAACCAATATCCTTAGCCCATTTATCTATACCATCAAAAAAACTTCTTGGTTTATTTTTGGTATCTTTTGTAACAATAGCTCGTACAACAGAGCCAGACTTAACTAATTTTTTAAAAATATCAAATTTTACATCATCTCTTGTAAATATTTCTGTAATATCTTTAATTTCTAAAGGATTTCTCAAATCTGGTTTATCAGATCCATATTTTTCCAAAGCCTTTTGATATGATATTCTGGGAAATTTATTATTTAAAATTTTATTATTTGAAAATTGCTTAAATGTATTTACAAGCAAAGTCTCAACAATATTAAATATATCTTCTTGTTCTACAAATGACATTTCGATATCCAATTGATAGAATTCTCCGGGGCTTCTATCTGCTCTTGCGTCCTCATCTCTGAAACAAGGGGCTATTTGAAAATATTTGTCAAAGCCTGACATCATAATAAGTTGTTTAAACTGCTGTGGAGCCTGTGGTAATGCATAAAACTTGCCTGGATTTAACCTGCTGGGTACTAAAAAATCTCTTGCACCTTCAGGACTTGATGATGTGAGTATTGGTGTTTGGAACTCTAAGAAACCTTTTTTTTTCATTTCTGATCTTATGAATGAAATGACTTTAGATCTTAAAATTATGTTTTTATGAATTTTTTTTCTTCTCAAATCTAAAAATCTATATTTCAATCTTATTTCCTCTGAATAATCCTCATCTAAAAAAACTGGTAGGGGTAATTCTTTAGCTTTTCCGAGGACATCGAAGGAATTTAAATTCACCTCAATTTCACCTGTCTCTAGATCTTTGTTTATAGTTTCTTTTGATCTTGCAGTTACAACTCCAACTACTTTTATAACTGTTTCTAATTGAGTTTTTTCTAATTCAGAAAAATAATTATTTTTTTTATCAATTACGCATTGAGTAATACCATAATTATCTCTTAAATCTATGAACAACAAATTTCCATGATCCCGTTTTTTGTGTATCCAGCCACTCAAGAAAACATTTTTCTTACTATCCTTCAAGGATAATTCACCACAAGTGTGTGTTCTATATTTGCTCAATTTTACCTATAATATTTCTTTAATAATTTTTAAGTTTATTGGTTTTTTTTTTTTTAAACTCAACTGATCAAGTTTATATATAAAATCAAATATTTTTCTATATGATCTATCTATTCTTTTAACAATAAAATCAATATTTTTTTTTTCTATTATCACTTGTTTATCAGAAAAGCTTTTCAATATAATTGCAAAAATTAATTCGTCATCAGGTTTATCTATTTTTGCAAATAAACAATTTGTTGATCTTGAATTTAGATCTTTAAGTGAAAATTTCATTTTATTAATAGGAGTTTGGGAATTAATAATTAAATATTTATTATCTTGATCTACGGCATTAAAAATTGAGTAAAGTATTTCCTGATCTATATTTTCATCTATATTATCTATTATTATATTTTGATAAGTCTTAAGTTTTGTAATAATGTGTGCATTTAGGTCATTCTTGTTTATTTTTATTGCTTTATTTTTTTTTAAAAAAATACTAGTTAAATGAGATTTTCCAGACAAAGTTTCTCCAAATATATTAAGTATGTTTTTCTCCCATTTTGGCCAATCTTCAATTAGTTTAAATGCAAAAAAATTACTTTTGCTAACATAAAAATCATCATAATTAAAATTTTGCTTATGATTAAAATTAAGTAATAGCTGATTTAATTCATTCATTAATTTCTCTTTAATTTCCAAATTTCACTTGTTTTATCCACTATAAAGTTATTATTTTTAAGATCGTTTAAAAATTTATTTGGTGTTCCATTATATGTTATTTTATAGATTATTTTTTCATTAGATATTTTTTCTATTTTGAAAATTGAAACTAAGTCGATTTTATTTAATTTTTTTTCTAAAATATTTATAGTTTCGTAATCATTTAATTTAATACTCAATCTTATATTTAATTTAATTGAAGTATTAATAGTATTAAGTTTCTTCCATTCGTCTTCATAATTATTTTTTAAATTTTTAATAATCTGGTCGTAGCTACTGTCACTTTTTATACTATATTGTTTTCTAATTAATATATTTTCATTATTAATATTTATTTTGGATAATGTGTTTACTGAATTATTATTCTCAAAAGTTATTAAAATTATGTAGTCTGATAAATCATATTTTTTTATAATTTCTTTAAAGTTATAATCCTCCAGGTTCTCAAAATTTTTTTTTAAAATAATTAAATCCTCCAAATCTTCACTTGGCAAAATATATTTGATTAGATGGGTATCCTCGCTAATATTAAGCCAATTTTTATAATAGATATTTTCGCTGAATAATTTAATTATTTTTTTTTCTGTACTAACATAAATAGGTAAAAAAAATATTTTTTTACTCTTTGGGATAGATGAAAAAATATCTTTTCTTTCAATAAATTTTAAAAACTTTTTTTTTTGGAATGAAACATTTATGACTGATGAATAGTTGTTATCTTTAAAATTTTCCTCAACTATCTCGAATGAATCGATTATTTTTTTTACCTCATGTATTTTAAAATTTAATACTTTTGTAATATCTTCTGATTTGATTGTTTTATTTAACAATTGTGAGAACGCTTTGTCAAAAGCCTTATCTATTACCTTCGATTTGTCAAAATTTAGATCGTAAGTTTCAGTTATAGATATATTGTTAATTTTATAAATACTTGCTAACACTTTACATGTGGAAAAATGCATTAAATTTAGAATAAAAACAATAAAAGCTATATAAGTATATTTTTTATTATTTTTAAAACTATTCATTTAATTTATGTCTAAAAAATTAACATATAAAGACAGTGGTGTTAATATAAAAGCTGCAGATAAATTTGTAAAATTTATTTCATTGCAAACAAAAAAAACAAATAAAAACGATATTGGTGCCTTCGCATCATTAACAAATATCCCAAAAAAATTAAAAAAACCTTTCTTAGTCACAAGTACAGATGGAGTAGGAACGAAAATAGAATTAGCAAATGAATTAAAAAAATTTGACACAATTGGAATTGACTTAGTCGCAATGTGTGTAAATGATATTATAGTTCAAGGAGCAGAACCCTTGGTTTTTTTAGATTATATTTCAATAAACAAGATTAACCAAAACAAACTACAATCAATTATAAAAGGTATTATCAAAGGATGTAAAATCTCTAATTGTAAATTGGTAGGAGGTGAGACTGCTGAAATGCCTGGCACATACTCAAAAGGTAAATTTGATATCGCAGGTTTTGCTGTAGGATTAGTTGATAAAAAAAATATTATTCATAAAAAAATAAGAAGTGGCGATGTAATTTTAGCTATACCGTCTAATGGATTACATTCTAACGGATATTCTTTAGTAAGGCATATATTAAAAAAGAAAAAAATTAATTTTAAAAAAAATAACTTTTTGAAAAAAGAATTATTAAAACCAACAAAAATATACGTAAAAGAAATTGTAAGTTTGAATAAAAAAAATTTATTGAATGGGTGTGCAAATATAACTGGTGGTGGCATAAAAGATAATTTAGAAAGAGTAATACCTAATGGTCTAGCTGCCAGACTATCCTTGGGCAAAATTAAAATTCTTAAAATTTTTAAATATTTGAATAAGATGGGTGTTAAGGACAAAGATATGCTGCAAACTTTTAATTGCGGTGTCGGTTTTTGTTTAATAGTAAATAAAAAAAAAATCAAAACTATTGAAAAACATTTTCAAAAAGAATTCAAGCCTTATTTAATTGGTGAAATTATAGATTCTAAAAATAAAATAAAACTAAATGGAAAAATTAATTGGAAATAAAAATATTGCTGTTTTTATTTCGGGTAGAGGCACAAATTTAAAAGCTTTGATAAATTTTAGCAAGAAAACTAAAAGATTTAATATTACAAGTGTAGTTTCCGATAATAAAGATGCAAAAGGATTGACCTTTGTAAAAAAAAATAAAATTAAATATCTTTTAGTTAATTATAAAAATAAATCTTGTTCTGAGAAAAAAATTTATAACTTTATTAAAAAAGAAAAAGTCTCATTAGTAGCTTTAGCGGGGTTTATGAGAATTCTTTCCAAAAAATTAATAAAAAAAATAAAGATACCGATCGTAAATATTCACCCTTCTTTGTTACCAAAATACAAAGGTCTTAATACTCATCAAAGAGCTATCGATAATAAAGAAAAATATTCTGGGTGTACTGTTCACTACGTCAATGAACGTTTAGATTCTGGAAAAGTTATAATGCAAAAAAGAGTAAAAATTTTACTATCAGATAATAAAAAATCATTAGAAAAAAAAATATTAAAAGAAGAACATATAATATATCCAAGAGTAATAGATGGTTTATTAAACTAATCTCTAAAAAAGAAATCAATCTCAATTTTGGCATTTTCAGGGCTATCTGATCCATGTACAGAATTTTTATCTATTGAAATTCCATATTTTTTTCTGATCGTTCCATCTTTAGCCTCTTTTGGGTTGGTCGCACCCATTAACTCTCTATTATCTAATATAGCATTATCCTTCTCTAAAATCATTACTATTATTGGACCAGATGAAAGATAAGAGCACAGGTCGTTATAGAAAGGTTTTGTTTCATGTACTTTGTAAAATTTTTCTGCCTCATGTTTCGTTATATGAAGTTTTTTTTCATCAATAATTTTAAAGTTATTTTTTAAAAAATCGTCCTTAATATTTTGAATTAAATCTCTTTCAACTGCATCGGGTTTAATAATTGATAAAGTTTTTTCAATCATTCGTAATTATCCTCTACAAATTTGTCCAGTAATCTTACTCCATACCCAGTGGCACCACTTCCATTTAGCGCTCCTCCATACTTTGAGAAAGCCATACCTGCAATATCAAGATGAGCCCATGGTGTTTTATTCAGAATGAACCTTTGTAAAAACTGCGCAGCAGTCGTGGATCCTGCCCCACCTATATAATTAATATTTTGCATATCAGCATTATTCGAGTTTATTAATTTATCGTAATTTTTGTGTAAAGGCATTCTCCATACCTTTTCATCAACCTTTTCTCCTGCCTTAAATAATTTATTTGAAATTTCATCATTATTTGAGAAAAGACCAGCATATTCTGAACCTAATGAAACAATTATAGCTCCTGTCAAAGTAGCAAGATCAATAATTAAACGTGGTTTAAACTTTTTCTCTGTAAAAGTAATTGCATCTGCTAAGACTAGTCTTCCTTCCGCATCTGTATTCAATACTTCAATAGTCTTTCCACTATAAGATTTAACTATATCTCCTGGTCTTTGAGCATTTCCTCCAGGCATATTTTCTACTAATCCTACTACGCCTACGGCATTTACTTTTGATTTTTTTAATGCCAAATTCTTCATTAGTCCTACCACAACTGCCGATCCTGCCATATCGTAAGTCATATCTTCCATAAATTTTGCAGGTTTCAATGAAATTCCACCAGTATCAAAACAAACACCTTTTCCAACAAAAGCCAAAGGTTTAGTATTAGATTTTTTTCCTTTCCATTCTAAAGTAACTAAGTAGGATCCCCTGACACTGCCTTGACCAACACCTAATATAGCATTACATCCTAATTTTTTTAATTTTTTTTTATCGTATACATTAATTTTTAGTCCAATTTTTTTTAATTTTATTAATCTCTTCACGTATTCATCAGGATGTAAAATATTTCCTGGTTCAGATACTAAATCTTTTGTTAAATTTATACCTTCTAATAAAGCTTCTAAATTTTTAGATGTTTTAATGGTGTTTTTTTTATTTTTCGTTATTAAACTAATATTAATTTTTTCTTTATTTTTCTTTGTTTTATATATTTCAAAAGAATAAGATTTTGTTTTTAAACCATGAATCAAATATTCTATTAAATTTAAATTTATAAAATTATTATTATTATCAAAAATAGTGAGTCTTTGTATTTTGTTTTTTTTTAAAAATAAAAAAAATTCAGCACCTAATTTTTGTATCTCTAGAAATGAGGGGTTTTTGCTTACTAAAATTATTGATAACTGTATATTGTCAGTCAGGTCGAAAAATAAAAACTTATTACCTTTTATTTTGTTTTTGATTTTTTTTTGGATAAATTTTTTTTGGTTTTTAGTTAGAAGGGTTTTAAGATTGTCTAATGAACCATTTTCATCCGAAAAAATTACATTTACTTGATCTTTTAGAAGTTTATTAAATCCTGCGTATTTTTTATTTATTTGAATCATCATGATGATGTATACTTAGAGTTGAATTTTATATATGTTCATTTTATAAATATTTCAATGGGAAGATTAGTCTTTTATAAATTTTTTAAGGATTTTACAAACTTTTTTTTGTCGATAATATTAAGTATTGCCCTCATAGTATGGGTTATACAAGCGGTAAACTATTTGGACTTGGTATCAGAAGATGGTCATGGTTTTAAGATATATTTCTTATATACACTTTATACACTACCAAAAATAATTTCTAGAATTCTTCCATTCATATTTTTTATCTCGATATTTTTCTCTTTAATTAAAATAGAAGAAAAAAATGAGCTTCAAATATTCTGGTTAAATGGTATACAAAAAATAGATTTTGTGAAATTTGTTACAAAATTTTCTTTGCTTTATCTTGTCTTGTTGGCTTTTTTAAATATTTTTATTGTTCCATACTTTCAAGACAATGCACGATCTTTTATAAGATCCTCTGATCTTGATTATTTCACAAGTTTAATTAATGAAAAAAAATTTAATGATTCTGTATCTAATTTAACTATTTATATTGATGAAATTAACGAAAGCGGAAAATATAAAAATATTTATCTAAAAGATAATATTGACGATTTAAACTCACAAATAATTTATGCAAAAAGCGGTGAAATTAAAAAAATAAATAATGTAAATTTACTTACGCTTTACGATGGAAGTATATTAAATCAATCTTTAAAAGATAAATATAAAATTAATATTGTAAACTTCGCTAGTACCGAATTCAATCTTTCTAAATAC
>MDSV01175158.1_pt1 | contig 12382 bp, 3 predicted proteins | sample 810851 | NCBI WGS metagenome assembly MDSV01 (sample SAMN05326640, study PRJNA326480) | marine metagenome | isolation source: seawater | place: Atlantic Ocean: North East | collected 2012
CCGCCGCCGGCGGCGAGCGCCGCCGCCGGCGACGGCGCGGGCGGCTCGCGCGCCGTCGCCGCCTCCTCCGCCGACCTCTCCGCCGTCTCCATCTCGCGCGCCGAGCGCTCGCGCCCCGCGGCCGAGTCGTTCGCCGCCAGCACCTTCTCGCGGTCGTTCGCGGTCATCGCGTCCACCATGGCCTCCACCGCCAGGTCGCCGATGGTCTGCCCGAGCAGCGACGCGGTGGTCGTGCCCGCCGCCGCCGCCACCGCCGCCAGCGCCGCCGCCGCCTTCGGCTCGCTCCCCAGGCACAGGGGCGCGAGCGACGCCGCCAGCTTGTCCTTTATCTCGCCCGAGCAGTGCGCGGCGGCGTCCGCGGCGTCGCGCCACCGCGGCGCGGACACCGCCACCACCACCGCGGGCGCGCCGGCCGGGATCGCGCCCAGGCGCAGCAGGAGCGCCACGCGCGACACGGCGTGTTTCTTGCGCGCCGACTCGGCGACGCGGCGCAGCGCGCTCTCCACCAGCGCGCCGTGCGCCGCCAAAGACTCGCCCAGGGGCGGCCCGTCGGCGCCGGAGCGCGTATCGGAGAAGGAGGTCAGGACGCACAGCTCGCCGGGAGTTGACGCGGAAGCGGAAGCGCTCGCGTCGCTCGCGGGGGGGGCCATCGCGCGCGACAGCGCGTCCAGGTCGGGGAGCGGCGCCGCCGACGCCGAGACGGCGTCGCCGTCGCCAGCGAGGGCGCGCGCCGCGGCGAGGGGTTCTGGCGCCTCGCCGGCGAGCGCGTCCTCCTCGGCGCCGCGCGGGGCGTTCGTCGCGGCGCCGGCACCAGACACAGACGCGTTTTTGTTCGCAGCGTCCGCGCGCGCTTTGCCGCTCTTCGCCGCCCCGGCCGACCCGGGGCTCAGAGCGTCCGCCATGCCGCCGAGCATCGCCGCGAGCGCGGCTTCCTCGCCCTCGCCGGCGGCGGTTTTTCCCTTCCCGGCCGGGTTCCCCTCCGTCGCGGGAGACGCCGCCGCGCGCTGCGCGGCGCCGCCGCCGACGATACCGTCCAGCGCGCGCGCGATAGCACCTTGCGTGTCGCCTGGCCCGGACTCGCCGCCCCGGCCCACGACGGCGGCCGCCGCCGCCGCCACCGCCGCCGCCGCCGCCGCGCCGTCAAACTCGAAGGACGAGCCGGGCGTGCCCTTGCTCTTGGTCACCGCCGCCGCCGCCGCCGCCGCCACCGCCGCCGCGGACGCCGCCGCCGTGGGGAACGGGCTCGCGGCGCCCGAGCTGACCGCCGCCGCCTTTTGTGCCGCGGTGACGGGTCCACCACCCCCGTTGGTCAGGTGCAGCGAGTGCTGGTACGCCTGGAGCTCGGAGATGCGCCCGCCGCGCTGCGCCCACTTGCACCGCAGCGTCGCGTGCCAGTGGTTCTTGATGGCGTTCTCGGGGCGGCCGGGGAGCAGCTTGGCGAGCGCAGCCCAGCGCGTGCCCAGCATGCGGTGCCCCTCGACGAGGATGCGCTCCTCTTCGGCGGTCCACTCGCCGCGGCGGATGTCGGGTTTCAGGTGGTTCAGCCAGCGGTCGCGGCACTGCTTGCCGCGCCGGCCGTGCATCTTGCTCGCGATGAAGCTCCACTTCCGGTGGCCGAATTCATCCACCAGCCGCCGGAGCTGGTTGTCCTCGTGCAGCGTCCACTGCTGCGTGCTCCCCTTGAACCCGCGCTGGGACCCGCTCGGCGTACCAGCCTTCGAATCGTCCTCCTCCTCGTCATCCTCGTCATCCTCGCCGGCTTTCTCGCGCGCCGCCTTCGCGCCCGAGGCGGCGGCTTTCGCCGCAGCCTTCTCCGCCGCCTTCGCCGCCTTCGCCGCCGCCGCCGCCGCCGCGCGCGCCGTGGGCGGCTTCTTGCCCTTCTTGTCCGGGACCATGCCCTTCAGGTCCTCCTTCGAGGCAGCCTATGACGTTCGATGCGGGCGGTGATGAAGATTCGAATTCGAGAGTACCGAGAAAGGTCAGCCGACCGCGATCGGGCGACGTCGGTTCGGGCCCGGAGACGTTCGAAAAAAGAAAAAAAAAAAATCGACCTTCGGGAAAACGCCCCGAGCCTCGAGCCGAGACCCCCCAGACGCCAACCCGAGGTTTGGCGTTACAGCGCGGTTCGGTGCCACGAAGGGCGTCCGACCGCGCGCGATCACGGGGGGCGGGGCGCCGAGCGCGCGGGTTCGCGCCCGACCATCGCGCTCGGACGCGACTTGGGCTTGAGAGTAGCACGTCGCGTTCCCCGAGCGCGGGTCACGCGAGCGCGCGTGCGACGCGCGGCAGGCGCCGCGCGAGACGCGCGCCGCGGACCGCCCCACGCACGACACAATTTCCTCACTCGCCACAGCGTCCACGTGTGGTGACGAAACGCGAGGAAGGGGGAGCGCGGGGGGACGGGGCGCGCGCGGCGCGAGACCGCGTGGCGTGCCGCGTTCGCCGCGCGCCCGTCGCGAGGGTGACCGTGGCCTCGATGCGACGAGCGCGCGGGCCGCGCGGCGCCCCCGATTTCCATCACGCGCGCCCCCGCTCGCGCGATCTGGCGCGCAATGAACGCTCGCGGTGTCCTCCGACGGAAAAACACTCGCCTGGACCCTACGAATCCAATTGCCGGGCGCGGGTGGGATATGGGGCGATGCGCGACGTTTCCCGCGCGTACCTCGACGAGCCAGAACAGCGAATTGATGTCATCCTCGCTGGCGCCGGCGTCTTTCTTCTTGGCTTTCCCCGCGGTCGATCGAGGGGCGGACTTCTCCGAGGTTCTCCGCCTCTTCGGGATAGGGATCGCGGGAAGGGCGCCCTCCTTGTCGCCGGAATTTTCGTGCTTCATTCCCGGAGAGAACGCACGCGTGGCGTTCGCGTGCGCGTCCGTGCCGACGTTCGTCGCGATCGAGCGAGACCGTATGTGACCGGGGTCGGTCGTCCGCTCGATGTGAACGTCGCGCGTCGCGTGCGCGCGTCGTGCAGTGCGCACGGAGTCGCGTCGCAAACAAAAAAACGCGCCTTTCGCTCCGCCGGAGGCCGTTTTCTCTATGGCGTTTGTGGCGTTCTTCGACCGTTCTTCTTGATCGGCCGCCGAGAGGTCGCGAGCAGACTAAATACTCATACGAAACACGCCAGATTTTTCGGGCGTTGCCGAGAAGACGTGGCGCGTTTTTTTCTGGTCTCCAATCGGAGGCTGCGAGACTCTCGTCTCGTTCCCTCTCGTCGCACGGCGCGAATCGCCGAGATGTCGCGGGGGAGCGGCCTGCCCACTGAGAAAAAACCCGTACGTAAACCCGATCGTGGCCCGGTCGCGGTATCACTCGGGCGGGGCACGATGGCGTCGATATCGTCGGCCCGCGCCGCGCTCGACGCGCAAACACGGCGCGGATCACGCGCGCAGCCGGTGTGGAGGCGCCCCGTCCGCCACCACGCCGCGTGCGCGCGGGTTCGTCGGGACTCGCGACTAGGCACCTGTGCCTACGCTCCCTCGTCCGCGCCCGCCGCGCGCGCGTCCGGCGCGGGCGGCGGCGGGTACCTCGCGGTGGAGGGCGACGCGCGGCTCTCGGGGCTGGTGCGCGTCGGTGGCGCCAAGAACGCCGTGCTGGCGCTCCTCGCGGGCACGCTCGCGTGCGCGGAGCCCGTGACGCTGACGAACGTCCCCGACTTGAAAGACGTGCACTCGATGATCGCGGTGCTCGAGTCGGTGGGCGCGAAGGTCACGCGACCGAACGAATCACCGTCCGACGACGGACCGACCGGAGCTGTCGGCGGAACGTTGCGCGTGGACTGCTCGAGGATCACGACGAGCGCGTTCACGATCGACACCGTCTCGAAACTGCGCGCGTCGTTCTTCGCGGCGGGGCCGATGCTGGCGCGGACCGGTCGGGTGGAGATGCCGCTTCCCGGCGGGTGCGCCATCGGCGCGCGTCCCGTGGACCTGCACCTGCGCGGGTTCGAGGCGCTCGGCGCGCGCGTGCGGGTCACCGAGGAAGGCACGGTCATCGCCACGACGCGTGGTGTAGACGACGACCGCGCGGAGAACGACGACGCGTTCGATTGGACGTCCGACGCGGAAAAGCCGGCGCCTTTGCGAGGCGCCGCCGACGGCGTGTCGCTTCGTTTCCCCTCGGTGGGCGCGACGCACTCGCTGATGACGGCGGCGGCGCTCGCCGAGGGGACCACCGTCGTGCGCGGCGCCGCCGCCGAGCCGGAGGTGGCGGACCTCGCGGCCATGCTCAACGCCGCGGGCGCGGACATACGAGGCGCGGGGACGGACACGATCACCGTCCGCGGGGTCGGGGTCCGCGCGCCTTCAAAAAAAAGACTCGGCGCCGCCGTCGGCGCGCGCTGCGGTCCCTCGGACGCCGCCGCGCTCGGCGGGTGCGCACACGCGGTCATCCCGGACCGAATCGAGGCTGGAACGTTCCTGGTCGCCGCGGCGGTGACCCGCTCGCGCATAGAGCTCGAGCCGGTGATCCTCGCGCACGTGCGTTCCACCGTGGAGGTGCTCGAGCGGTTCGGGTGCGCGTTCGAGACGAAGCCGTGCGCCGCGCGGCGCGCGAAGCTCCGCGACGTGTCCGACGCGGCGGACCCGTCGACGGATTCCGTCGTGGCTGATGACGACGAATCTGCGGTGTTCGAGGCGCTCGCGCATTCGCAGACAGACGCGAGTCATCGCACGTGCGATGACTCGAATCCGTATGACTCGAACCTGGAGGTGCGCCTGCGCGTGATTCCGCCCGCGTCGCGCGCCGACGCGCGGCCCTTCGCGTTCGCCACCGCGCCGTTCCCCGGCGTGCCGACGGATATGCAGCCGCAGCTGTGCGTGCTGGCGTCCGCGGCGTGCGGGGTTTCGACGGCGCGCGAGACGGTGTTCGAGTCGCGCGTCTCGCACCTCGCGCAGTTGCGCGCGATGGGCGTCGACGCGGTCCTCTCCGCGGAGGGCGACGCCGTCGCGATCCGCGGCGCGCAACGACGCGACGCGCGCGCCCCGAAGGCGAGCGGCGTTCCGAGAGACGACGGTTCTTTCGGCGTCGACGTGTTCGGGTCGGACCTGCGCGCGACCGCCGCGCTGGTGCTGGCGGGCCTGTGTGTGAAAGGCACGACGCGCGTGTTCGGGCTCGAGCACCTCGACCGCGGGTACGAGCGGCTCGACGAAAAGCTTCGCGCGCTCGGGGCCGACGTCGCCAGGCGCGACGCGCTCTGATGGGCGCTCCGCGTCGCGCTGAGGAGAGGGCGCCTCGCACACGCGCCATCATCGGTAGAGCTCTACGCGTAGTAGTGTCGCGTGCGATGACGCGATAGTGGGTATCAGTCACTACTACTAGTATAAAATATATGGAATATTACTGCGTGATGTGTACGAGCTCGCTCATGAGTCATCGCGACGCGTCATGTCAGACTCACGTCGGACTCGCGTCTCGTCCGGTTCATCCCCGGAAGCGCATCCGTCTTTGCGCTGGGGCGCGCGCGCGACGCGCCTGTTTGTTTTCGCGCGTCCGACCCCGACGCGTCCGCGGCGCTCTCCGCGGTGTCCAACACCGAGTCGAACGATTCGAACGATTCGACAGACCTTTCGTCCGTCGAGGCGGGCGAGGTCTCCTCGCACGACGAGGCACGCGACGACGGCGGCGTGGACGCGGCGGAACTTTTTGTCGTATCGCGCGCGTTGAGAGATATCACGTGCGACAGCGCCCGCCGGTCGAAGGTTTGGCCGCGCGTGAGTCGGTTAATGGAGCGCCGAGGCGCGGGCACGCCCGCCATGGCGCCCTGCGCGTCCCGGCGCCTGCGCGTCGCAAACTCGTGCGAGCTCTCCAGGTGCGATAGGGAAAGGGGCTCGGGCGCTGGGCCCGCGGAGAAGAACGGGTGCGCCAGCGCTTGCGTCGCAGTGAGGCGTCGCGCGGGGTCCAACACCAGAAGCCTCCGCAGCAGGTCGAGCGCTTCATCCGGGAACCCTGCGAACTTTTCCGTCAGCGAAGACGCGTTCCTCTGGGCGTTCGTCCCGAGCGGTTTCGACGAGACGGAGTCGCGGTGCGACGCAATGCCGAGCGCCGCGAGCGCGGCGGCGATCTCGGGACCGCCCCGCGAGTCCCGCGCGATTTTCGCGACGTCCGTGGCGTCCGCCGTCGGCGCGCACGCCGCGATGACTGCGCACAGCTGCTCCGTCGCCGTTTTCTCCGGGAACACGGGCTCGCCGTTGATCAGCTCGGCGAGCAGACATCCCGCGGACCACACGTCCACGCGCCCGTCGTACTCCGTCGCTCCTAGAAGGATCTCGGGCGGGCGGTACCACAGCGTCACCATCTTCGGCGTCAGCGCGCGCGGTGAGCCGGCCGAGCCTTCCACGGAAAGTCTTTTCTTTCCGTCGCGAAAGTGGGAAAAACCTTTTTTTCTTTCCGCGACGCCGTCCACGGCGAGCCCCCAGTCCGCGAGCTTCAGGTTCCCAGAGGCGTCTACCAGCACGTTGCTCCCCTTGACGTCCCGGTGCAGGATCCCATCCGCGTGACTCTGCTCCAGCGCGGTGAACAGCTGCCAGGCCAGCCGCTTGACCTGCCCCAGCCGCAAACCACCCGGCTCGGTGCTCGCCATCAGGCCCGCGATGTCGTGCTCGACGTACTCCAGCACGAGGAACACGGGGACTTCAGAAGCTTCGCCTTTTCGCGCGCTTCTGAAGTCCACGGCGACGTCCAGCAGCTGCACGGCATGCGCGTGGTGGCGCAGCTCGAGCAAAATCAAAACCTCGCGCGCCGCGAACGCGCACGCCTCCGCCGACGCGAAGGACACGGGCACGATCCTTTTCAGAGCGACACGACGTCCGTCTCTCGCCTCGTCGACGCATTCGTACACGGCGCCGTACGTGCCCTGCCCCACCTGCGCGATCCTTCGGAACGACGCCAGGTCCCGGGGACCTCCGAGCGACCGCAGCGCTTCGCCCGCGTGCGCGCTGAGCCACGCGGGCCACGCGTGGGCCTCGCGCGGCGTCGGGAAGGACGCGGCGTCCTCTTCGCCTCCGCTTTTCTTCTTCGGGGAAGAAACGCTCAGGCGAGACCGACCGCGTTTCGCGGTCGCGACTGGACAACCGGCGAGATCCGCGACCGGCGCGCCGCGGGTCTCGGACGCGCCATTTTTACTATTGTCGCGAGAAACACCAGATGCGCGTCGGTCGTGACGAACGGAGCGACCAACCTCCGGGTCGACCAAGGAGCTCGTGGCCGTTGCCTTCGCCCGAAAGGACGGCGCGGGGACATCCGCGTCCTCGCGCGCCTCGGGGTGGGGTTCCCGGGGCGCGGAGGCGCACGCACCCATGGTGGACCCTCTTCGAGTCGGTCAAGGAACGACGAACGACCCGAAACGACGTTACGCTTCGACGAAGTCGGCAAAGTTCGGGGGCGCGTGTGGGGGGGCGCGCGTGCAACCCTCGTGCGACAACGCGTGCACCGAGCTGGAGTCCTTCCGCGCCTGACGAAGCGCGCACTCGCGTCGGGGACCCGCCGCCCTGCGCGGCGCAGATTGTGCCGCGCTTGGAGGCTTCTAGTGGTCTACGTTGTCTACAAAGATGCGCAAGCAAGAATATCCCATTTGACACCCGATCAGATTTACGTAGATAAGTCAGCAACGGAACTACTTTCTTCCGATCGAGCTTGTCGATGAAGTCGGTCAAACAACCTTTGTCGGGCAACCTTTGTCGGGCCTGGGGCTGCCAGGCTGTCTGCACAGCTGCACCTCTCGCTAAAAAATCGAGAGCGAGAAAACCTTAAAAATGTTCGCGCCATTTCGTGGAGATCCGACATGTCCGAGAGAGCCGGTGTTTCGCCGCCGTCTCGCGTTTGTGCCGCGAAGTACCTGCCGCGACGCTCAGTCCGTCCCGCGCTGAGGCAGGCAGTGACCGGTCGGACGCGCCGTCGCCGTGCGCGCACGGAGGTCGGCCCGTGACTCGGCTCCGACGCGATGTCGTCCCGCCACGGCACGGGCGGGTGGATGTCGTCCGATCCCAGAGGCGCCGAGGCGTTCGCCGACTCCGTGTCCCAGGGCGTGTTCGTGCTGCGCAAGGCGCCCACGGTGAGCAAGCGCGTCACCGCGCGCAAGAGCTTCGTCCCGCTGGTGCCCGATGAGACGCACGAGGGCATGGAGGCGCGGCGGGACGCGTACCTGCGGTGTTGGCGGGACACGGACGCGCACATCGAGGGCGTGCTGCTGGAGGCGAATCAGGATGCGTTTGAAAAACTCCAGGGGTTCGTGCGGGGAGGGTTCGAGAGGAGACAGGCGCTGGTGGCGGCGAACCACGGGAGGGTCCCGCAGCACGCCGCGCAGCGCATTCCCGTCGGTCTGGTGCTGGCCGGCGGGGTGAACTCGGACGACCACGAGGAGACCTTCTCCAAGCTCACCGCGCACCTCAGACGGGTGGGGTGTCACACCGCGCTTCTGCGATCGCGCGATCTGAAAGCCCGAGGGGGGGGCGCCGCCGCCGCCGCCGCCGCCGTCGCCGCCGCGGACGCGCGCGAAGGGGGCGGGGGCGGGGGCGAGGACACCGCCGGCGCGGCGGCGTACGTGGCAGGCGCGCCGGGGGGAAGCGCGGGCGGGGGGCTGGGCGTGGCTGTCCGGCGGATTCTCGAGCAACTCCGCGCCGGAGCGGCGCGGGACGCCTCCGGCGTCTCCGAGCGTCTGCGAGTCTCCGGACGCAGCGTGCGGCACCTCAAGCGGTGGTACCGCGAGGTCACCGAGCCTTTCCCGTTCTCCGGGGCGCTCCACTCGGTGGCGGCCCCGGAGACGCCGGAGCAGGGAAGCGACCCGGACGCGAGCCTCGCGCGCGCGGACGCGACGCTCGATTCGCCGCGAGACGACAAAAGCTCCGACGACGCCCCGAGAACCGGTTCGCGCTCGGCGGCGAAGGCGCCGACGAGGGAACCGGGCCGGCGCGCGCGCTCGCCCCCCGCGCCCGTGGCGATCGTCGTGGAGGACACCGAGGGCTTCGACGCGCGCGTGCTGGGTGACCTGCTGCTCGCTCTGAGCGACGCGTCCGACGAGATGCCGGTCACCGTGCTCCTGGGCGTCGCGACGTCGGCCAACATGGTGCATGGCATGCTTCCGGCGGCGACGGCGGCGCGCCTCGACGCGCGCGCGTTCAAGCTGTACTCGCCAAAAAAAGTCATGGCCGCCGTGCAAACGCGCGTGCTGATGGACCCGGCCCGCGCGCCCGCCCTGTCCAACGCCGCGCTGGAGCTGCTCGCCACGCGGTTCAAGGAACACGATTTCTCGCTCTCCGCCGCGAGGCGCGCGGTGCACCTGCTCACCCTGGAGCACTTCATGTACCAGCCGCTCGCCGCCGCCGCGCCGGCAGCGGTGGCGGCGGCGGCGGCGGCGGCGGCGGCGGAGCGCGCGGAGCGCGCCGCGCACCTCGCGAGCCGCGAACAGGCTACGCACGAACCGTCCGAGTCGGACCGCGATTCGAAAGGAAACGACGACGCGAGGAACCCCCTCGAGCCGCTTTTCTGCCTGGAGGACGTCGCGCGCGACGTCGCGCGCGACGACGCCGCGGTGAACGCGGCGGACCCGGCGCGCGACACCGCCGCGGTGTCGGCGCTCGCCGCGCGTTCGGCGCGCGTCGCGGCGGCGGCGGCGGCGGTGGCGGAGGCGGCGGCGGTGGAGGCGGCGGACGCCTGGCTCACGCCCAAGTCCGTGCAGTGGGCGAAGAAACACCTCGGTTTGGGGACGAAGGATGCGGTGGCGCGCGCGCTGCGCGATGCGTTCCCGGCGCGCAAGCGGTGGGGCTTGGCGGTGCGTTGCGTGGCGGCGGGCGCGGCGGCGAGCGGCGTGCAAAAAGGCGAGCTCTCGGCTTTGTTCGTGGACGCGAGCGCGGCGAAGTGGATGACGGACGCGTCGCAGGGGCAGGCGCTGCTGCGGCTGATCTGCGCCAGGCTCGAGCGGGACGACACGAGCGTCTCCGCGATCCGCGCTGCGGTGCGGCGCTGGGCCCGCCTGGTCGCGCTCGAGCCGGCGATGCACGCCGAGTACGGCGAGGACCTGCGCCGCGCCGCGGAGCTCTGCGACCGCGCCGCCGCCGAGGCGGACGCGCGGCGGGAGGGCGCCGACTCGGTCGACACCCTCTCGCGTCCTCCGCCGCCTCCGCCACCTCCGAACGAAGAGGCGCGCGACTGCGTCGCGACGCGCGGAGGTACTCGCGGGGGCGCGTCTGCGTCTCCCGCGAAAGAAGCGCGGGCGCGCGCGGGCGACGTCGACGACGGCGACGAACGCGAGGGCGAGTCCCCGAAAGACACGCTCGGAGGCGTGGAGGAGACGCCCGCGCCGGCGAAAAAAAACGCGGCGTCGGTTTTGCCGCCGGCGCCGCCCTCCACGCGCGCGTGCCGCCGATCCGGTCATCCCGCGGCGGCGGCCGCGGGCGCCCTGGCCTCCGACGTCGCCGGAGACGCGCACGGGCTCACCAGCCCCGACGGCGCGCGCGCGGTGGCGGCGGCGCTGGTGGCGCGTCGGCGCGCGGGCCCGGAGCGCGCGCGCGCGCTGGAGCTGGCGGCGGCGGCGCGCGGCAAGCGGCGGCGCGAGGACCGGTTCGCGAACGCGCTTTCGTCGCCGCCCGACGACGCGATCGAGACGACGACGACGACGGCGAAGCGAACGACGTCGCGTCGCGAGAGTCGCGGCGGCGCGAGCGGTGCCGCTGCTCTCGAATCTACAGCAGCTGACGAAGGGGCTGTGAGCGTGGGTGCCACTCTTTCGGTACCCGGCGCCGCCGATGTCGTCGACGCGTCGACGGCGGCGCGACGCGCGGCGTGCGCGTTTCTCCGCGCGGTGGCGGGCGCGCACGCGTCGCGGCCGCCGTGCTCGCTCCCCGGGCATGAGATCTTCTGCGTGACGTCCACGTGGCGGCTACGCGAGGCTGTCCAGGCGGCGCCGCGGCTCTTGCTCGAGCAGCAGATGGCGAACCCGCAGCCGTTCCTGCGGTGCGGCTGCTGCCCGCCGGGGGGGGGGGCGAGCGCGACGCTGCCCGACTGCTGCGCCGCGTACACGCTCCTGCAGGATGCGGGCGACGCCGCGAACGCGCACGAGTGGTTCCGCGCGTTCTGCGAGATGCACGCGCCGGGAACGAAGGCGAAGGCGCCGGCGCGACGCGCGCGAGGGGCCGCCGGGAAGGACGCGCGGGGGGCGGAGGCGCTGAGCGACGACGAGCCGGGGGGGACGGGCGAGCCGAACAAAAACAGCAAGGAGACGTTTTCGCTGGAGAAGCAGAGACTGTGGGAACTGCAGGCGCGGTTCACGCGCGCCGCCGCCGAGCTCGAGTTCCTGGGCGTCGCCAGGCCGGTCAAGCGCCGCAAGGTGGAGTACATGCAAAGGACGGCGTTCCCGCTGGACCAGCTGCTGGGGGAAGACGGCGCGTAGGCGGATCGAGCGCGCGCGCGAAGAGGGACGAGACGGCACGTGATGATGAGTGACGCAGAAAATGAAACACGGCGAGATTCGAAAATCCGGCCCGCAGCGGCGCGACAGGGGGCATCGCGCGGTCTCTCCCGGCCTTTGTCACCGCGAAGCGCGTCGGTCACGCATCGACTCTGCGTGCGCGACAACGCGAGATCTGCGGTTTCCGGTCGTCCCGCGTTCCCGCGCGTCCCCGCGCGCGCTCGGCGCGGCGGCGCGGGTTTTCAAAAATGAAAAAAGGGGAACAGTCTTCGGCGTCGCCGGGGACGGAGGCCAACGGGTCGCGGGGTTTCATTATCGGGACCCGAGACCGGCCAAGGGCTCGTTCGAGGGTATCGGGATCGACCACGCGCGCCACGCGAGCTTCGGGTCGTGCGCGATCCCGAGCATGGCCCCACGCCGACCCGCCCGCTGCGGAAATTCAAACATCCGCGGGACAGCCGAACGGTCCGTCGGGTCTTCCGAGATCTCGATCTGAGATCGTCCTCTCGGACGTGGAGACGCGCGTGGTTCGGGGTTCTGAGCGGTCACGAGGCGAGGCGAACGATCTGATGCGTGCGTGTCCATGGTTCTTGTTTCGTGTGGTGGTGATTACTTATCACCATTGAAGTATGGGTGTGTGCGGCGTCGCCGCGCGCGCCCCTCAAGATTTGAGGATGACGTCGCTTAGTACTCCTGGGAGGCGGAGCCGGACTTGCCCTTGGCGCCCTTGCGGGGGAGGAGCACGGAGTGGATGTTGGGGAGCACACCGCCGGAGGCGATGGTGACGGTGCCCAGCAGCTTGGAGAGCTCCTCGTCGTTGCGGATGGCCAGCTGGATGTGGCGGGGCACGATGCGGGTCTTCTTGTTGTCGCGGGACGCGTTGCCGGCGAGCTCGAGCACCTCAGCGGCGAGGTACTCGAGGACCGCGGCGAGGTACACGGGGGCACCGGCGCCGACGCGGGTGGCGTACTTGCCGGCCTTGAGG
>MDSV01154853.1_pt1 | contig 12380 bp, 8 predicted proteins | sample 810851 | NCBI WGS metagenome assembly MDSV01 (sample SAMN05326640, study PRJNA326480) | marine metagenome | isolation source: seawater | place: Atlantic Ocean: North East | collected 2012
CAGTGGATCACACGCAGATAAGTTTAGCGAGCATTACGACTTTGGTTCACACGTAGATGTATATAGCCAGCACGAAGACAGCGGATCACATGGCGATAAGTTTAGCGAGCATTACGACTTTGGTTCACACGTAGATGTATACAGCCAACATGATGAAAGCGGATCACATTCAGATAAATTTAGTGAGCACTGGGACTCGGGCTCACATATAGATGTATACAGCCAGCATGATGAAAGCGGATCACACGCAGATAAGTTCAGCTCACATTACGACTTTGGTTCACACGTAGATGTATACAGCCAACATGATGAAAGCGGATCACATTCAGACAAGTTTAGCGAGCATTGGGATCAAGGCTCTCATTTGGACGTGTATAGCAACCATGAAGATAGTGGGTCACATGACGATAAGTTTAGTGAACATTACGATGCAGGCTCACATATAGACGTATGGAGCAGCCATGAGGAAACAGGCTCACACGCAGACAAGTTCAGCTCGCATTTTGACTTGGGCTCACATGCAGATGTATACAGTGAACATGATGAACAGGGCTCACATTCAGTTAGTTTTAGCGAACACTGGGACTCAGGATCACATCTCGACTTATGGAGTGATCATAGCGATGATGAATCGCACGACGCTACTATCAGCGCACATACCGAAGAAGCATCGCATGTAGATGTTTGGAGCAACCACAGTGATGATCAATCACACAGTCCAGACTTCTCCAATCACACCGATGACATGTCTCATATAGACATTTACAGTCAGATTGATAACTATTTAGGAACTCCGTAACTAATACTTGAGCCGAAACGCCCAACACAAACCGGTGAATTTTTATAAAAAAACAAAAAATTATTGGATAATATGAACAACCAAATACAAACTACACATAGAAAAGCTTCGATCATCATTTTTGCCGTCATTTGTGGCATTGTCTTATATGCAATAACCAGCGCCTGCATAGATCGGCCTAAAGACAGTGACCAGTCAGCCAATATGCCTGAGCCTCCAGCAGAGGCAGATACTCTGCTCGTTCTCAATCAAGACTGGATTGAAGGCCAAGCGTCATACTCACTGGACTTAGATAACGTTGACGAAGTGTTTTGGCACGTGTTCTCTCGATTGCCAGAAGACGTCATAGTCTATCCGAGCGAAAACTACTTTTATTTCAAGCTCTTTGTAGATGGTAAACAAATATGGGGCAATATTAGGCTAGCAGCCGGCAGAAGAGAAAATGGCGTTCTCTCTTTTGCTTATTTTGAATATAGAGAATCACCGTATGTATATGAACCACGAGTAAGAAAAAGTAAATACTTTACCGATGCAGACGGGGTAATAATTGATGAAATTGACACCTTTACTTTTGATGTCCGCTATAACCAGCGGACTGTTACATTTAACTTAAATAAATTGCCACAAGACCCTCCAAAGCTTTTTGACCTTGCGCCTAATGAAGAATTTGTAATGAGAACTTACGATGAATCTGGATATCAATTCTTCCTTATTTACAACAACGAACTCCGGTATTTATTTTGGGTTTTAAATGAAGAAGTTCAACTTCCAGATGCACTACAACAGGTCCAGGAGGATCTTTATGTTGGTCGCAGGAGTGGTTTTGCATTTATGCTGGACGAAGCTAACGATGATAGAAAAGTTCTAGTAGCTATTAGGGGAGCCAATGCCACGGTTAACAATTACTATGACGGGCCATTTGATCAGCTTGCGGACAATTATGTTGATGAAACAAACATCTCCGAATATCTTGTGAGAGCAATACCATCACTGGAAGACAGGATAGATAAGTATGGATACTATACAGATAAAGAGGAATCATCACGGGTGGCTGTATCTCCTTATTTTGTATATTTTAGCGATGCTGAATTGGCACAGTTTATGGGTGCTGTAAGGAGATCTGAAGATCCAAATTTCGTAATATCAAAAGGCGTTTTGGATCGGCGTTCAGGTATAACTTATGTTCCGACCCCATACCCAACCCCATACCCAACTCCTTACAAAACTCCGACTCCCTATAATAAGAACGATCAATAATAATGAAAAATTAAACAATTATGGATCGAAAACTTGTCAAATAGTATGAAGGCCCTAATCCACAGGATGGATAAAAAAGTTTTGATTGGCGCATTGTTCTATATATGCCTGCTGGTTTGTGTCATTACATTGTCAGCATGTGGTGGTAATTCGAGCGACCAGCAAACGATAGACAGTGATGTTATTCCAACTGTCACGGCATCTGCAGAGATCTCTGACGATCAAATTCAACTAGAGATTGACAGTGAGCAAGGCACTTTGCAAGATTCTGAGTCGGCACAAACTATTTCCGAAGCAGATGTAACTGACGAGGTATCAAACATGGATGTTATGGAGATGGATTCAATAGAAACTTTGGGAATTCCAACTGTTGCGCCTGGAACACCAACGCCCGGTGCTGGAACACCAACCGCCGCTCCCGAAGAATTTGCTACAGCGACCCCACTAGCAACTCCAACTGCTATTGGAACAGCGACGTCAACACCAATTCCAGTAGCTACAGCCACAGCTTTTGCAACACCTACTATTGTTGGAGAAGGCACGCCGACTCCATTTCCAACTCCAACGGAAGTGGTGCAAGCGACCGCAACCCCTACTCCTTTTGGTACAGCAACACCATTTGCTACTCCAACACCCTATGAAGAGCCCACTCCAGCAGGTACAGCAACACCATTTGCAACTGCCACGCCGCTCGCTACACCGACTCCAATTAATTAATAGGGCGCAGAATCTTAGTCAATTTGCTTAACTGAGAATGTTGAAAACGTGTTGGAGTTCTTTAATACGATTTTCATATAAATATCTGATATCAAGCACACTACAGCAGATATACCAACCGCAGCACCAAAACTCACAAGAAACCTACCTGCGTACGGGATTGTATTCCATCCCTCATAGCCTGGGTTTGGAAAAAAGAGAGAACCAACTATTATTCCTGCGATACAGCTAATGAATATGGTTTTTTGTCCGATTCGAGCTGAAAACAAGCCATAGAAAACTGGAAATACTGTCGCGGCGCATACTAGATCAGCTATAAGAAATAGATACAATACGCTGTACCCGTTGGACGCTATCACTATCACTGGGATAACTAGCACAGCGGTGCCTAACCTGCAAAACAAAAGTAATTTGCCGCCAGATAGCCTAGGGAACAATTGAGCGAGATCTGCCGTAAACACAGAGGAGATTCCGTTTAGCAGGCTGTCCATACTGCTCATGACGAGTATGACCGCTAAAACCAAGACAACACCAAATGCCCATGTGGGTACCACATCTTTTACCAACTCAAATAAAGCGCTTGATGGCTCTGATAAGTTACCATTACCTACTGCCACTATTCCTAAAATACCCAGCAAGAAAATCACTGGAATTACTATCACCCCCGCGGCCAAAAAGCCAGTTTTTAAAGACCTTTCGTCCTTACAAGAATACACTCGTTGCCAATAGGCTCCATTGAACATCTCTGCTGCCCAAATCGCTATAATTAACGTCAGGCCGAACTCAATACCAGGCCAGTGTGTTAACGAAAGAAGCTCCTTGTTTTCCAAATTAACAGCGTCGAAAGCTGTACCAAATCCACCAAGTGTCACAACTAGTATTAAAACTACCGCCGCTATCATGGGAATAATGACTGCAAATTGGATTGAATCTGTGAATATAGAAACTCTTATACCGCCAAATGCTGTATAAATCACAGTGAAAACACCTACTATTGATGCCGTGATTACTAGCGGGGTGCCTCCGAGTAAATTCACGGCTAGCGATATCCCTGTGAGTTCAGCAGTGAGGAAGATAAACATATAAAACACCATTACCAGTAAAGCCAGTATCTGAGGCGCTGTCCCATACCGAAGCTTAACGAATTCAGTAAGACTGTGTCCGTCTGGCATTAAGCGTCGCAAGCGAGAGCCGAGGAAAATAAAAGCGAGTAGAGGGGCGGCTGACCCAATACTGTATCCAATCAAGCCTACAATGCCTGCCCATGTGCCAGTTTCCGCTGGGGCAAATAGTATCCAGGCACCCAAGCCCGATGCTACAAGTGTTGCGGTGGCAAGCAAGCCTCCCACTTTATTTCTGGCAACAATATAATTTCCGGCAGTTGTTTTGCTTTTGAGGGTGTATAGTAGCCCAATACTAGCGAAGACCACTGCCGTAATTATTGTTACTAGAATTATCGAAGCGTTTAGACTCAAAAAACCATCTCCTTTTAATGTTGTGAGATGGCTTTGTAAGAGATTCCCTACGCTGGCATTATCCAGATCAGGTTATAAGCGGGTCGGCATATATTTTATATACCCTCTCAGCCAAATCACTTTAGCTCCCCAATGTTTTTAGAAATGTAAGAGCAATTAGTATAAACGGTTAATACAATATCGCCAAGATTTTTATTTGGCAGGCTGGATTTAAACCCGGCATCTTCGCGCCATACAGTAAATCCACACAGATATTTTGTCATTTAATCTTCACATCTTTTTGTGCACGCTTTTGCAGTGGTATTTCTTTCAGCCAAAATGTGACTATAAAAGCGATGCCAGTAATAACCAAAACAGCAATAAACATCTCAGATATGGACTCTGCAAGAGACTGTCGCATCACCGAAATGATAGTGTCAACTAAATCTGACTTATTACTAAACATCGGATCAATTTGTGATTCTAAGGCGCCTATTTGAGAGCTGTCCATTAAGGCATTTGGATTGGTTTTTATGTCCTCTAGAAGGCTAGAAGGGATTTCCTTCAATGCTGTTTCAGGAAGATTAAATTCTAGCTTAGAGGCAAATCTGGTTGTCAATAATGAACCAAGTAAAGCTAGCCCAGCTGACGCTCCTATTGAACGTATGAATTGAGCTGAAGCAGTAGCTATGCCGATATCTTTATGGTGGACCGAATTTTGGATAGCAATGTTAAAGCACGGAAAGGTTGTTCCCATCCCAAAACTCATAATGACCATGCTGGTTATAACAAAACCTAAAGAAACATCTTTATCGATCTGCGTTAGCAAGAATAGGCCAACAGCCATAATGATTATCCCAATGAGCCCAAGGCTCCGATAACGGCCTCCAAACCTTGATAACAATTGTCCAAATATTGTCGCACCAAAAACTGTGCCTAACATCATAGCTGTGGACAGAAGGCCGCTATCAGTAGCTGATTTGCCCAGGGATCCCTGAAAGAACAAGGGCATAAAAACAGATCCTGTGAACATGGTTACACCTAAAAGCAGCGTTATTGCTAAGCCAACTGCCATTATAGGGTTGCGATATAAAGATAACGGCATCACTGGATTAGGAGCTCGAAGTTCGTTGATGATAAACAAGATTGTTGCTCCTGCAGCGAGCCCTAATGAACCCAAAACTCGGATAGAACTCCATCCATGCTCAGACCCTCCCCATGATAGACCTAACATCGCAGGGACTACCGCTAGCAAAAGTAAAATTATGCCTATGTAATCAATTTCTTTAGACTGTGCCGACCCCTTATGCTTAGGAAATAAGAAAAGAAAAATTAAGCCGATGGGTATACCTAAAGGAACATTTATAAAAAAGGCCCACCTCCATGTAAATGAGTCTGTAAGAGCTCCGCCGGTTACTGGCCCAATTATTGATGAAAGGGCAAAAATACCGGCAAGAAAACCCATGTATTTGCCACGTTCGGCCGGAGGGAACAGGTCGCCTACCGCGATAAACGCGCATGACATTAAGGTCCCACCTCCAACTCCTTGTATAGCGCGAAATGCAATTAGTTGACTCATGTCTGCCGATAATCCTGCTAATATTGAACCCAGTATAAATACAACTATACCGAAAAGAAAAAATGCCCTGCGTCCGTATATATCAGATAGCTTTCCAACAATTGGAATAATGGCCGTGGATGCAACCAAATATGACGTAGTTACCCACGAAAAACGATCAAAGCCGCCAAGAGAGGCAACGATTTTTGGAATAGCGGTTGCAACAATCGTTTGATCAAGAGAAGCTAAAAATATTGCTAACATCACTCCTGCCATAATGATTACAGACTGTCTCCGAGGAAGAGGTTCCCAGGTGTCCCAGCCCGATTGCAGATCATTAGTGTTGTTATCTAAGGTAAGCTTATCGGCTCCACTTAAATTGCTTGAGGAATGTTTCATTTTGAAGGGGATTTGATTAAATAAAATACTTTCATAGAATCAAATACGTGCTGTAATAACTTTATCTTATTTGACTGCTAATTAAAAACGAAACAACTTTAAATTTAAAGGGTTGCGACAATTACAACCAACGTAAACTGGACGAAAGCAGTCAGTTTTTTAATGGAAAAAGCTGTCGGCCAGTCTATTGACACTTGTATTTGACAAATGCTAACCTAAATTCCTGTATAAATGAGATAGCGGATTTATACGGCGAAGGGGAGTAGTAGCGAATGTGGCCGGAATAGAGATCCAAGGCTGGTGAAATCTTGGTCCGTAATGCATCGTGAACTCGCCTCTTAGTTAATAGACATAGAAATGTCAAAATATGTAAAAGTTTATTGCGCGCGTCGTAATAACTAATAAGTGGTACGGTCTTTTGGCCATACAAGTAGGGTGGTACCGCGGGAATGTTAAAATCTCGTCCCTTATGAAGGGCGAGATTTATTTTTTTGCCATCAAATAAAGAATCTGACCGATTAAAAAACATAGAGGATAGAAAATGCAACTGACAGGAGCTCAAATAGTTTGTGAGAGTTTATTGCAAGAGGGAGTCGATACCATATTCGGAATACCTGGTGGCGCAATCCTTCCCTTGTATCAAACGTTGCCGGAATATCCTGGCTTGAAGCATATATTGGTTAGGCACGAGCAAGGTGCAGCGCATGCTGCAGATGGCTATTCGAGAGCGACAGGAAAGCCTGGAATATGTTGGGCCACATCAGGCCCAGGAGCAACGAATCTAGTAACCGGCATAACAACTGCTGCTATGGATTCAATTCCTATGGTTGTGATTACGGGGCAGGTGAAGAGATCCGCAATAGGATCGGATGCGTTTCAGGAAACAGATATAACTGGCATCACTTTACATGTAACCAAACACAATTATCTTGTAATGGATGCGGCTGATGTGGCTGCGACCATTAAAGAGGCCTTCCACGTTGCCACAACGGGTAGACCTGGGCCTGTTTTGGTAGATATACCTAAAGATGTACAGGAAGAAATGGCCGAATTTGAATACCCCACTGAACTAACCTTACAGGGATATAAGCCAACTAATGAAGGCAATGCCAGTATGGTTCGCAAAGCAGCGAAGTTAATCAATGGAGCAAAACGCCCGGTGGTTCTGGCGGGACACGGGGTGATCTTATCTCATGCCTATGATGAACTTATAAGTTTGGCAGAAAAAGCCCAAACCCCAGTAATAGCTACATTGTTGGGAATAAGCTCATTTCCGGAAGACCATTTTCTTTATGCGGGATGGCCGGGTATGCATGGAATGGCATATTCAAGCCTGGCAATCGATGAATCTGACTTATTAATAGCTATTGGAATGCGGTTTGATGACCGCATCACTGGAGACATTAGTAAATTTGCCCCAAATGCTAAGGTAGTGCACATAGATATTGACCCTTCGGAAATCGGTAAAACTATAGAAGCAGACGTGCCTATAGTTGGCGACGCGAAACATGTTTTGCGTCAACTTATTCCTTTGATCGAAGAAACTTCACGTGTTGATTGGATAAAACGCGTAGAAACACTAAAATCTGAACACCCTTTAATTGGAGTTAATGATACCGATAAATTGATACCTCAGTTTGTTATTAATGAGCTTTACAAAGCAACAAATGGAGAGGCTATAGTTGTTACAGGGGTTGGTCAACATCAGATGTGGGCGGCTCAATACTATCGGTTTAAAGAGCCCCGGACCCTAGTATCTTCTGGAGGATCTGGAGCTATGGGATTCGAAGTTCCTGCTGCTCTAGGCGCACAAGTAGGCAGGCCTGACAAAATGGTTTGGTCTATTTGCGGTGATGGAGGGTTCCAAATGACTATGTGTGAATTGGCAACGCTGGCGGAAAATAAACTACCGGTTAAATTGGCTATAATCAATAATGGGTTCCTAGGTATGGTTCGACAATGGCAGGAATCTTTCTACCAAAAAAGTTATGTGGCTACTGAATATTCAGCCAACCCAGACTTTGTTAAATTAGCAGAAGCTTTTGGGCTATTAGGAGTTAGGGTTTCTGAAAGAAATGAAGTTGCAGCCGGAATAGCCAAAGCAATGGATTTTGATGGACCGGCACTAATAGATTTCATTGTAGAGCAAGAAGAAAATGTTTATCCGTTTATACCTTCAGGTAAGAGTGTTGCCGATATTATGGAAGGCCCTCGGCATGAAAAGGTAAGAAGATGACCTTAACCGTCAATACATCACATAGAATCGTCACTGCACTTGTTGAAGATAAACCAGGGGTATTAGCTCGAATATCCGGGATGTTTCGACGGCGTGGTTTTAATATTGCCTCTCTAGTTGTCGGCCAATGTGAGTTGCCAAACAAATCTAGAATGACTTTTGTAGTTGAGGGTGATGATAAAACTGTTGAACAAGTCACAAAACATCTTTATAAGCTCTTAGAGGTAATAAAGGTTAATGACATATCTGAACAAAATATTGTAGAACGGGAATTGGCTTTAATTAGAGTTAAAACAAATCCACAGACTCGAAGTGAAATTATGCAGATTGTGGATATTTTTAGAGCCCATATAGTCGATGTGGCAAACGATGTAACGATCGTCGAGGTTACAGGCAATGAACATAAGGTAAATTCCCTACAAACGCTCTTAGAACCATTTGGCATTTTAGAAGTTATGCGAACTGGTACGATTGCAATGAATAGAGGCTTACAGAAATAAAAGGAGAATCAAAATATAATGGCAAAGATGTACTATGATAGCGATGCAGACAGCACGCTATTTGACGGCAAAACAATCGCAATAGTGGGCTATGGAAGCCAAGGGCATGCACACGCGTTAAATCTGCACGATTCAGGCGTAAATGTCATCGTAGGATTACACGAGGGTAGTAATAGCAGGACGAAAGTCAAAGAGGATGGATTAGAGGTTGCTTCGGTGGACGAAGCGGCAAAGCAGTCTGATGTCATTATGGTTTTGTGCCCTGATACTACACAACCCGACGTTTATAAAAATTCAATAGAACCCAACTTACTTCCAGGTAAAACTTTAATGTTTGCCCATGGATTTAATATTCATTACAAAACAATCATTCCACCTAATACTGTTGACGTCTCAATGGTTGCCCCAAAAGCGCCGGGTCATAGAATGCGAGAAGTGTTTACAAAAGGATCTGGGGTTCCAGGGTTATTGGCTATTCACCAAGATGCTTCTGGTAGAGCTCATGAACTGGGGCTTGCATATGCAAAAGGCATTGGTTGCAGCAGGGCAGGAGTATTAGCAACAACATTTGAAGAAGAAACGGAAACGGATTTATTTGGAGAACAGGCGGTACTGTGTGGGGGAGTTTCTGCCTTGGTAAAAGCGGCTTTTGAAGTTTTAACTGAAGATGGGGGATATGCTCCCGAATCAGCATACTTCGAAGTAATGCACGAGCTTAAGCTTATTGTAGACCTGTTTTATAAAGGCGGTATGGAGTATATGCGCTACTCGGTAAGTGATACAGCTGAATTTGGCGATTACACCAGAGGGCCAAAGGTAATCGATGAAAACGTGAAATCTAATATGCGCGAAGTTCTTGCCCAAATCAAAGATGGGACTTTTGCTAGGGAGTGGATAGCCGAAAATGATGAAGGAAGACCAACGTTCAATCGTTTGCGTAAAGAAAATGCAGGTCATCCAATCGAAAAAGTAGGAAAAGAGCTGAGAGGCATGATGTCATTTTTAGATGACTCTGATTAAAGGGAAAAACAAGCTATAAATTTTGGAGATGTATAAATGGCATCTAAAAAGAATATGGAAACGGTAAAAATATTTGATACTACCCTTAGGGATGGCGAGCAATCTGCCGGAGCGGGGTTAACTACAGCTGAAAAACTACAGATCGCAAAGCAACTAGAATTATTAGGTGTGGATATTATAGAAGCTGGTTTCGCAGCAAGCTCTCCCGGAGATTTTGAGGCAGTTGAAGCTATTTCACGAGAAGTTCGGACACCGGTAATTGCCTCACTATCCAGGTGTAATTTTGGGGATATTGATGCGGCATGGGGGGCAATAAAGAACGCAGAAAACCCAAGGATTCATACATTTATTTCTAGTTCAGATCTTCAAATAATGCATCAGCTGAGGAAAAACCCAGAAGAAGTTTTAGACTTGGCTGTTGCATCAGTTGAAAGAGCAAAGAATTACTGTGATGATGTCGAGTTTTCTCCTATGGACGCATCTAGGACTGACCCGGAATACCTTTATCAGTTACTAGAAGCAGTAATTGCCGCTGGAGCTACAACCGTTAATATACCTGATACTGTTGGCTATTCAATTCCATCTGAATTTGGATCACGGATCAAAGATCTAATTCAATCAGTTCCTAATATTGGGAAAGCTGTCATATCAGTGCACTGCCATAATGATCTAGGCCTTGCTGCTGCAAACAGCGTTGCTGCTATACAGGCTGGTGCGCGTCAAGTAGAAGGCTGTATCAATGGCCTCGGTGAAAGAGCGGGCAATGCCTCTTTAGAAGAGGTCATAATGGCAATTGAGACCCGTAAAGACCTGTTGAATGTATCGACAAATATCACTACTGAGCATATCTATAGGACATCTCGAATGGTGTCAGATATTACAGGCTTTCCAGTACAAGCAAACAAAGCGGTTGTTGGAGCAAATGCTTTTCGGCATGCATCTGGAATACACCAAGATGGAGTGCTAAAAGAAAGAAGTACATTTGAAATAATGGACCCAAAATTAGTTGGATGGCCATCCAATGAATTAGTTTTAGGTAAATTAAGTGGACGAGCTGGATTGAGGTCAAGATTAGAAGATCTTGGATATCATTTAACTAAACCAGAACTTGACGGTGTTTTTGAACAATTCAAGGACTTGGCTGATCGAAAACGTGAAGTGACAGATAAGGATTTGGAGTCTTTAATGGCTGGTCAGCGACGAATGGACACAGAGCTACAAAGTTATATTTTAGAACATGTGCAAGTTAGCTCAGGAAACCATGACGTCCCAACCGCGACAGTTTCTTTAACTATGCAGGATGGCACAAAAATCACAGATGCTGCCACAGGCACAGGTCCCGTTGACGCGGTCTATCAAGCAATTAACCGTATAGTAAAGGTTCCAAACAAACTAACAGAATATCGAGTTAACGCGATTACAGAGGGTATAGATGCTCAGGGAAGCGTAACAATTCGAATTGAACAGGATGGCGAGACCTACGTTGGAAGAGGGTCGGACACAGACATTATAGTTGCCAGCGCCAAAGCTTATATGCATGCGCTAAATCGTATGCTGGATATTACAGGCACCGAAGCTTCTCAAACTACTGCTTAGATGTTTTTGATATATATATACTATTGATTGTTAAATCTATCGATTTAGCTTTTTAGAGGTTATTTTAGTGAATAAAATATTGGTTACTGGTGCATCTGGCCAGATAGGGTCTGAGCTTATACCCGTGCTTAGAGATAAGTATGGCTCAGATAACGTGATTGCGGGTGTTCATGAAAGCCATCTGCTTGATGAAGTTGAGCTAACTGGCCCCTCGGTCACCCTCGATGTTACTGATCAAAAACAAGTCGAGGACATTATTGCGTCAACTCAGCCTGACACGATATTTCATTTGGCATCTGTTTTATCTGCATTAGCTGAACAAGATAGGAAACTTGCCTATAAAGTAAATTTCGAAGCTCTTTATACTATCTTTGAAACTTCAGTGAAATATGGGGTGGACAAAGTCATTATTCCTAGTTCAATTGGAGCTTTTGGTTTAGACACCCCTGCGGTAGCTCCAAACGATACTTTGCAACGACCAAATACGATATATGGAATATCAAAAGTTTTAGGAGAATTGCTAGGTAATTATTACCACTCTATGACTGGGCTCGATGTTAGGGGCGTACGGTTGCCGGGAGTTCTGAGCTGGAAAGTGGAGCCTACAGCAGGTACCACGGATTATGCAGTAGCAATTTTTTACGGTGCGTTGATCTCTGGCAAATATGTATGCTATTTGAGGGACGACACTAAGTTACCAATGATGTATATGCCAGATGCAGTTAACTCATTAATATTATTATCTGAGGCTGATGGAAGTAAATTGCAGCACAGGGCTGATTTCAATGTGGCAGCAATCAGCTTTACACCGGCTGAACTTGCAGCGGCAATAACCAAAAGATTA
>MDSV01185069.1_pt1 | contig 12380 bp, 13 predicted proteins | sample 810851 | NCBI WGS metagenome assembly MDSV01 (sample SAMN05326640, study PRJNA326480) | marine metagenome | isolation source: seawater | place: Atlantic Ocean: North East | collected 2012
AACTCAACAAGTCATCACCATTTTTATGATCAAGATTCTGGTGTTTTAATGGATATAAAAAATGAAGATATATCTATAACCAAATTACCATCAGCCCCTAAAGGAAAAAAAATTAATAAAGTGGAAGTCACTGTGAGTGTTGCGAACAATAATCACAATCAAAAAAATAACTAATTTTATTTTTTAAATCGTATTTAAAATGATTCTAAAGTGTTGACATATACTTTAGAATGATTATAAATTAATTTAATTAACTTAACTAACTAATTAATTAAGAGGAGAATTAAAATGGCATTAAAAGGAAGTAAAACAGAAAACAACTTGAAGGAAGCTTTTGCCGGAGAAAGCCAAGCAAATCGTAGATACTTATATTTTGCTCAAAAGGCTGACATAGAAGGTTACAACGATGTTGCTACAGTTTTTAGGTCAACTGCAGAAGGTGAAACTGGACATGCGCATGGACATTTAGAATTTTTAGAGGAAGTGGGTGATCCTGCAACTGGCAAGCCTATTGGAGAAACTAAAGCAAACTTAGAATCTGCTGTAGCTGGAGAGACGCATGAATATACAGATATGTATCCAGGCATGGCTAAAACAGCTAGAGAAGAAGGCTTTGAAGAAATTGCAGATTGGTTTGAAACTTTAGCTAAAGCAGAAAAATCTCACGCTGGTAAATTTCAAAAAACATTAGAATCTATTTAATAAATAAATTATTTTGGTGGGTGTAACCACTCACCAAAAAATTAAATAAAATGAATAATGAATAAAGAAGGCAGTATACAAGCGCCTACTAGGCATCCTATAGATTTTAATCATCCTGATTTTCTTGATCAAAAAAAATTAGACGATGAAATGCGAAGAGTTTTTGATATTTGTCATGGCTGTAGAAGATGTTTTAATCTTTGTGATAGTTTTCCAAAACTTTTTGAAATGATTGATGAATCAAAAAATGAAGATGTAGATAGCTTAGCAAGTGATAAATTTAACTCAGTTGTAGACTCATGTACTCTTTGTGATATGTGTTTTATGACAAAATGTCCATACGTACCTCCACATGAATTTGATTTAGATTTTCCTCATTTAATGCTTAGGCATAGAATGTTTCAGAAAAAACAAAATAAATTACCATTAGTGCCAATGCAATTAGCTAAAATGGATAGAAATGCAAAAATTGGAATTTTGTTTTCGCAGTTTGTAAACTGGATTTTAAAAAGTAAAAATAAAATCTTAAGAAAAATATTAGAGGCGATAACTGGTATAGATCATAAAGTTATACTCCCTGCATATAATTCTCAAACTTTTACAAATTACTTTAAAAAAAGTAATAATTCTATAATTAGAGAGAAACCCTTTAAAAATAGAAAAGTAGTTATTTATTCAACATGCTTTGTTAACTTTAACAAAAAAGAAACTGGTATAGCTGCACTAAAAGTTTTAAAAAAGAATGGAGTGGAAGTAAAAGAAGCATATCCAGGTTGTTGTGGTATGCCTTTTTTAGAGCAAGCAGATTTGCAAAAAGTAGTTGATCAGGCTAAAAAAGTTTCAAAAGATCTTCTTAAATGGGTAGATAAAGGATATAGAGTTATCACGCTAACTGCTAGCTGCGGTTTAATGTTAAAATTTGAGTGGCCATTATTAGTACCTGGAAATCAGGAAATAAAAAGACTTTCAAAGAATACTAGTGATATTGATGAATATGTCGTTGATATTTCAAATAATGAAGGCTTGGTGGAAGGAATCCAAGAGATTGATGGAGGAGTAACAGTACATCACGCTTGCCATGCTAGAGCACAAAATATGGGCATTAAAGCTAGAGACATGCTTAAATTAATTCCAAATATAAAAATAGATGTTGTTGAAAGATGTGCTGGGCATGGAGGAACTTTTGGAGTAATGAAAGAAACTCATAATCTTGCATTAAAAGTAGGTAGACCTACCTCAAGACAAATTAAAAATAAAAATAATAAATATATGGCATCAGACTGTCCATTAGCTGAAAAACATTTAAAACAATTAGAGCAAGATACAAAAATTTCAAGTAATGAGACACTGCATCCTATAGAATTATTAGCGAAAGCATATAAACTTTAAAAATGACAAGAAAAAGTAAAATTATTGAAAAAGAAGATCTAATCCAAGCAGATACTTATGCAAAAAATAGAAAGCAATTTAGAAAAAAATTACTTGATTTAAAGAAAGACAGAAGAGTATCCTTAGGTCCACATGCAACATTTTATTTTGAAAACTTTGACACGATGTTGGCACAAATTCAAGAAATGATGTATATCGAAAAAGGCGGTGAAGAACAGTTAAAGGATGAGTTAAACGCATATAATCCTTTAGTTCCAAAAGGAGAAGAGCTTGTTGCAACTTTAATGTTTGAAATAGATAATCCTATTTTAAGAGCTGAATTTCTGGGTAAGGTTGGAGGAATAGAAGAAAAAGTTTATTTGCAAGTTAATAATGAAAAAATTATGGCTATTCCTGAGAAAGATGTTGATCGAACCTCGTCCGAAGGAAAAGCTTCATCAGTACAATTTTTACATTTTAATTTTAACCAAACACAAATAGAAAAAATTAAAAATTTAGAGAATGAGATTACTATCGGAATTGAACATAGTTCGTATGACCATATAGCCAAACTATCAAAAGATACTAAAAGTGCATTAATTAAAGATTTTAATTAATTTTTCCCCATAAGGATTTTTTTAAAATCCATCCCTTAAATTCACCCGAAGTAACTTTGCACCATTTTACTCTACACTTTTTAATTAATACCAATCTACCTTGTGCAAGTTTTGCAATGGGTTTAGAATATATAGTATACTTTTTGTACATTATTGAACTATTAACTTTAGTTATAGCAGTTTTTTTTTTCGATAATTGAGACATGTGTATCCAACCAGTATTATTTTTAATATCCTTGATTTGTCTCCATGTTTCAGATTTATTCAATATAATTACAGGTAGATATTTCTTTGTATAAATTAATTTTATAGGATATTCAAATGATGGGCCTTGACGTAAATTAACTTTTTTATTTTTTAAGGATAAAAAACTTACTTCTTGATTTGCTACTACCTCAGTTGAACATAATAAGGTTATAAAAAATAAACCTAAAATTACTGCATATTTATTTTTCTTTTTCATTACATCTACACTTAATATTTTTTTTAAGCTTTACCTTTCTAAATGTAAGTTTTAGTACATCAATAATTAAAATATACCCACAAAGCGTTTCACCAATACCTATAATCTCTTTAATTGCTTCGTTTGCTTGTATGGTCCCAATTATGCCTGCTAGGGTGCCTATAACCCCTTCATATTCGCAATTATCTATGTCAGGATTACCTGGCATATCAGGCATAAAACATCTAAGGCAGGGCGAATTTTTTTTTAAAAAATTAAAAGTATAGATATGACCATCAAACTTGCTAATTGCACCTGAAATGAGAATTTTTTTATTTTTTATACAATAATCATTAATTAAAAAACGTGTTCTAAAATTATCACTCCCATCTAGTATTAAGTCATACTTTTTTGCTATTTTGTTTATATTTTTTTTAGAAAGTTTTAGATTGAAGCTTTGTACATTAATATCAGGATTAATTCTTTTAAGATTTTTAACTGCAGAAAGTGATTTACTTTTGTGAATATCTGTTGTTTTAAATAAAATTTGTCGACTAATATTAGATATTTCAACATTATCTTTGTCTACTATTCCAATATTTCCTACTCCTAATGCAGCTAAATAAATTGCTATAGGAGAACCTAATCCTCCAGCACCAACTACTAAAACATGTGATCGTAAAAGTTTTTTTTGTCCAACTATACCCACTTTTTTTAAAATTATTTGTCTTGAATATCTTTCAATTTGTTTCTTTGTGAAGTTCATTAAAATTTTTATTTTCCTGTAGATCCAAATCCACCTTGACCTCTTATAGTATCTGGCAAACTGTTCACTTCTTCTAATTCCATTTTATATACTGGCATTAGAATCATTTGAGCTATTCTATCTTTATTATTAATAATAAATTCTTCGTTTCCGTGGTTAAAAAGTATTATTTTAATTTCACCTCTATAATCACTATCAATTGTTCCTGGTGTGTTTAAAACAGATATGTTGTGTTTTGCGGCGAGTCCTGATCTAGGTCTGATCTGAATTTCATATTCTTCTGAGAAAGCAATAGACAGACCTGTAGGTATTAAACATGAACTTTTAGGGTCCAGCTTAATAGGCTCATCAAGAAATGCCATTAGATCCATACCTGATGCACCAGTTGTTTTATAGACTGGCAATTTTACAGCTGGATCTAATTTTTTAATTAATACTTTTACCATTAAATCTTAATTTAATTGGGCAATAACCCTATCTACAATCTCATCTGAAATTTCAGATTTTTTTTTCATAGGTATTTTTTCATCATTAATTTGTTTATCTTTATAAAAAATTGAAACTTCATTAAAATCTGAGTCAAAACCTGAAGTTTTTTTAGACACATCATTTGCGATTATCCAATCACAATTTTTTTCCATTAATTTATTTTTGGCATTATACTCCAAGTTATTAGTTTCTGCCGCAAACCCTATAACTAATCTAGGTCTTTGGAAATTAAGATTTGAAATATAATTTAAAATATCAATATTCTTCTCTAGACTTAAATTTATGTACTCTTCTTTTTTAATTTTTTGGTCTTGTTGATCTTTAATTTTAAAGTCTGCAACAGCTGCTGAAAATATAGCAACATCCACAGGTAAATTATTTTTAGCTGCCTTAAACATTTGATCAGCTGTTTCGACTCTAATTAGCTTTATATCTTTACTTGCTTTTAAATTAGTTGGACCTGATATAAGAGTAGTCTGAAATCCTTTTTCTGAAAGTGATTTAGCTAATTCAAAACCTTGTTTACCACTAGATTTATTGCTTATGTATCTAATAGGGTCAATATATTCATATGTCGGCCCAGCTGTCACTAATGCTTTAAATTTTGTTTTTTTATTTAAATGAATAAAATAATTTTCGATTTTTTTGAGAATTTCAACTGGTTCTGTCATCTTGCCCTCACCAAATTCTCCACATGCCATATCACCTATTTCTGGCCCAATAATTTTGTATTTAAATTTTTGTAATTTGCTAAGATTTTCTTTTGTAGATGGGTGTTCCCACATTCTAACATTCATTGCTGGGGCTATAAAAATTTTTTTATCTGATGCAAGCACTACGGTTGAAGCTAAATCTTCTGATGATCCATTGCTTAATTTTGAAATAGTATTAGCTGTTGCTGGCGCTACAAGTATGATATCAGACCATCTAGATAGCGATATATGATCCATTTCTGCCTCATTATTAGCATCAAATAAATCATCATACACTTTTTCTTGAGATAATGATGCAACAGACAGTGGTGTTACAAATTCTTTAGCATTTTTAGTTAGCACTGTTTTGACAATAGCACCTTTTTTTTTAAGTATTCTAATTAACTCTAAACTTTTGTACGCAGATATTCCTCCGCATATAATTAAAAGTATTTTTTTTTTTAATAAATTGCTCATAACTTCATTATTTGAATACTATGACAACAAAAATTACAAGCATTAAAACTCCTCCTAAGATTTTATTACGCATAATTTCTAGCTTTAACTGTTCATTTTTTAAATTGTGATATGCTATTGTATTAGGATTAAATTTACCCTCAGTTATTAAAGACATAACCTCATTTGCCTTATCCATAACGATAGGTAAATCAGGCAATCTTTTCAATACCTCTGATGCATTGTCAAAAATTTCTCCCACCTGATTTATAGGATCTTTTACATCTCTTAACCAATTTTCTAATACTGGTTTTGACACTTCCCAAATATCAGTTTCAGGATTTAGTTTTCTTGCAACACCTTCTACCACAACCATAGTTTTTTGTAATAACAACAATTGTATTTGGGTCTGCATATTAAATTTTTCAGTTACTTCAAAGAGTTGACTTAATAAATTACTACCAGATATATTTTTAGCTGATTGGCCAAAAATTGGTTCTCCTATAGAACGTAAAGCTTGAGCAAAATCATTCACAGAAACATCCTTAGGTACTAAGCCTGCAAGAAGATGAATTTCAGCTACTCGTTTGTAATCTCTTTTTATAAATCCATAAAGTATTTCAGCTAAATACTTTTTATTATTTTTATCTAATCTACCCATAATACCAAAATCAACTGGTATTATATCCCCCTCATTATTAACAAAAATGTTACCTTGATGCATGTCAGCATGAAAAAATCCATCTCTAATTGCATGCTTAAGAAAATTTTGTATAATATTTTTTGATAAACTTTCAAGATTAATGTTTAAAGATTTTAAATTTTCAGTTTCACGTATAGAAAATCCATTTATTTTATCTAAACATAATATTTTTTTACTTGTATAATTCCAATATATCTTAGGAACATTAAAGCCTACATCTTTTTTTGTATTTTCATAAAACTCATTTGCCGCCGCCGCCTCATATCTTAAGTCCATTTCAACGTTTGTTATCTCACGCAGTAGCTGCACCACCTCAACTAATTTAAGTCTTCTAGTTTTTTTTATAAGATTTTCAGAAATGTAAGCTAAAAGCATAAGCGCATCAATTTCCTCATTAAAAATATTTTCTATGTCAGGTCTTAATATTTTAATTGCTACTACTTTACTTTGGTTATTGTGTTCTATTTCAGCAAAATGAACTTGTGCAATTGAAGCTGCGGCTATGGGTTCAGAAATATTTTTAATTTGATGAAACTTTTCTTCTCCCAACTCATTTTTTAATATACTTTTAGCTTTATGCAAATTAAATGCTGGTAGCTTGTCTTGTAATTTTTCTAGTTCTTTTGCTGTATCTTCACCTATTATGTCCGGTCTTGTTGCCAAAAATTGACCTAATTTTATAAAAGTAGTTCCCATGTCTTGAAGAGCATCACATAGTTTAACTTCTTCTTTCAAATTATTTTTTTGTGTTTTGTTTGTAAAATTAAGACCTAATATAAAAAACAATATTTTTATAACTGATGGAACATTATATATTTTATAAATAGAAGCAATCGCCCCTGAGCTTGAAAGCTTTCTACCAATTTTAAATAATATATATAGTTTCTTAAACATTTTTTATATTTTCCAACCCGAGTGTATTGCTACTATTCCAGCACTTAAATTTTTATGTGATACATTTACAAATTTTTGTTTTCTAATTTTATTAGAAAAATCTTCTTGAGAATAAAATTTTTCTATACTTTCTACTAAATATTCATACGGTTTTGATTTACCTACTATAATCTCACCTATTTTTGGTATTGATTTTGAATATATTTTATAAAAGTTGTTTAAAAAATCATTTTTAACCTTTGAAAATTCTAAACATAAAAATCTTCCACCAGGTTTTAATACTCTATAAGATTCTTTTAAAGCATTTTCTATATTACTTACGTTTCTGATACCAAAGCTAATTGTATAATAATCAAAATAGTTATTTTTAAATGGTAATTTCTCTGCATTATTACAAAACCATTTAACATTTTTATTACCAATAAATTTATTCTTATTTAAATCTAACATTCCCTGATTCTCATCCACACAATATACAGACCCCAAACTATTTATTTTATTTAAATATAATTTTGCTATATCCCCAGTACCTGAGGCAACGTCAATTAACTTTGTATTTTTTTGTGGATTAAGCAGATCAATAAAATTTTTTTTCCAAATTCTATGTATTCCCAAAGACATAATATCATTCATAAGATCATATTTATCAAATACATCTTGAAAAACTTTTGTTACCAATCTTTCACTTTTTTTGTGATGAGTTTTCATTTAAATTAATAGATCATATGTTAACTTTTTTAACAATATATTAATTGTCTTATGCCTGAATTACCAGAAGTAGAAGTTGTTAAAAAATCTTTATTTAAAATGATAAATGGATCAAGGGTTATGGATATCAAAATTAATAATAAAAATTTACGTTATGTAATAGATAATTCATTTAAAAAACAATTAATTAATCAGAGAATAATTAAAATATCCAGAAGATCTAAATATTTAATTTTTCATTTTAAGAAAAAAATTCTTCTCTCCCACCTAGGTATGACAGGTAAGTTTATAATTATTAAAAATATAAGTAAGGAACTTTTTAAAACTAGTTTTTATTATGATTTAAACATATTACAAAAACATAATCATATTTATTTTATCTTAAGTAATGGATTAACCTTAGTTTATAATGATGTAAGAAGATTTGGTTTTTTGAAAATTTACAATAAAGATCAAATTAATAAAATAGCGTTTTTAAAAAAGTTAGGGGTAGAGCCATTTAGTAAGAATTTTAATATAAATTACATTTTTAAGTTTATCAAAAATAAAAAAACTATTATAAAAAATCTATTAATGGACCAGAGGTTTGTAAGTGGTTTAGGAAATATATATGTAAATGAAGTTTTGTTTATGAGTAGAATTCATCCATTAAAACCATGTAATGATTTAAGAAAACAGGAAATCAAAAAGCTAATTATAAATATAAAAAAAATTTTAAAAATCGCAATTTTAAAAGGAGGATCTTCAATTAATGATTTTAACAATACCTCTGGTAAAAAAGGTACTTTTCAACAGTATTTTTATGTTTATGGGAAAAAAGGAGAAAAATGTTCTCGTATTTCGTGCAATGGAAAAATTACGAAAGTTTTAATATCTAGCAGATCTTCATTTTATTGTAAAAATTGCCAGAGTTAAATTGGTATTGACCGACACAGTGTCAAAAGATATACAATAATCTTTTTATGCCAAATACTAAATCAGCAATTAGACGTACCCGAAAGACACAGCAGCAAACTTTAGTTAATAAGATTAGAAAAAGTAAGTATAAGGCTGCAAATAAAAAAATGGCTATGTATATTAATAAGGGAAAGATCGATGAAGCACGAAAATTTTTCCCCAAATTCCACTCTGAATTGATGAAAGTAGCTAAGTCTGGTGTAGTAAATAAAAAAACAGCAGCAAGAAAAATCTCTAGAATTACAAAAAAAATTAGTAATACAAAAAAATAATAGTCAATTAAAGGTTGATATTTTTTTTTTTAAATTTACTAAATACGGAATTTTTTTTTTAAAAAAAACCATATGTAGTAATAGAGTATCTAGTTGTAAAAAAGATTTTTTAATTATTTAAAATTATTTTTTTTCGATACAACTTATAATTTTTAAATACAACTTAATTAAATAAAAATTATTACAATACAACCGTTTGGTATTGCAAATAATTAAAAATAAAACTAAAACTTTTTTAATTCTTAAATTTTTATGACAGATACATTACCAAAAAAAATCGATAACACTCATTTAGCCAAAGAAGAGAATTTATTAAGTTGGAATGAAGTTTCAATAAAATTAAAAGCTTTTTTTGGGCAAGATATATACGACAGTTGGATTAAAAATTTAGATCTCAAGCAGGAGTTTAATCATTATGTTGTTTTGTCTGCACCTACCAGATTTGTAAGAGATTGGATAGTTTCAAGATATGCAGATAAAGTTTTAGACATAATAAAATCATTCAAAAAAAGTATTCAAAGGATTGAATTTTTAATAGAAGAAAATCAAGGTAAAACTAATTTATCTGATATATCAAAAAAAAATAAAATTACGCCAATTCAAAGCTCTTTATTAAACTATAATAGATTTAATCCTAATCATCGATTTGATAATTTTATGGTTGGTGAAAGTAATGAACTTGCATACACGGCAGCTAAAAAAGTATGTGTTCAGTCTGCCCACTATAATCCATTATTTGTATATGGGTCTGTAGGAATGGGGAAAACACACTTACTAAATGCTATAGGATTAGAGGTTTCAAATACAAAAAAAGCAATGTTTATTTCTGCAGAGAGATTTATGTATCATTTCATCAGTTCAATAAAAAAAAATGAAATGGTCAAATTTAAGGATTTTTTTAGATCAGCAAATGTTTTTATTATTGATGACATTCAATTTGTTAATGGTAAAGAAGCAATGCAAGAAGAATTTTTTCATACATTTAATGCATTAATTGAAAGAGGTTCCCAAATAGTTATATCTTCAGATAGGCCACCTTCAAGCTTAGATAGAATACAAGAAAGAATAAGATCACGCATGTCAGGAGGGTTAGTAATTGACATTCAACCAGCTGATCTAGATTTAAGAATTAAAATATTAAAAAATAAGTTTCAAGAAATTAAGACAAATTTTAAAGAAAATTATGAATTGGATGATGAAATTTTTAAATTTTTAGCAACTGAAGTAAAATCTAGTATTAGAGAAATGGTTGGTGCTTTAAATAGGATTTTAGCTTTTAGTAAAATTAATACTAAATCACCTAATATTTATGAGTGCAAAAAAATTTTAAAAGATTTTATAAATTCTAATAATAAGCAAATTAATGTTGAGTTGATTCAAAATCTAGTTGCCTCACACTTTAATCTTAATATTCAAGAACTTCTATCACCAAGAAGATCTAGGTCATTGGCTAGACCAAGACAAATAGCAATGTATTTAGCTAAACATCATACAACAAATTCTTTACCTGACATTGGAAGAAAATTTTCAAACAGAGATCATACAACTGTAATTCATGCTGTAAAAAAAATTGATGAATTAATGCAAAAAGATAATGATATTAAGCATAGCGTTATTGAATTAAAAAAAAAGTTACTTTAATATTAAAAAAATGGAATTTGCGATTAATAGAGATGTATTCTTAAAATCATTAGGACATGCTAATGGAATTATAGAAAGAAAAACAACGCTACCAATTCTTTCTAATATCTTAATAGAAGCTAAAGGATCCAAAATTAAAATAACTGCAACAGATTTAGATATAATTTATTTTGAAGAAATTACTCCTCTAGAGATTAAAAAGGAAGGTTCACTAACAACTTCTGCTAGTATTCTTTATGACATATTACGAAAGCTAAAAGCTGGCTCTAAAGTTCAGCTTAACTTAACAGAAAATAATAAATTAAAACTTGTCTCAGAAAACTCTAAATTTAATCTACTATGTATTTCTGCAGAAAATTTTCCTCTTTCTGAGGAACAAAATGATGAAAAAAGCTTTGAAGTATCTCCTCAAAAATTCCTCAAACTATTAAACAAAACAAAAATTTCAATTTCTAACGATGAAACAAGACATTATCTAAATGGTATATATTTACATAAAACAAAATTAGAAGATAAATCTTTTTTATGTGGTGTTGCAACAGATAGTCATAGACTTTCATCTAGCAGTTTAGAAATAGATTCGAGCATTCAGTTTGAGCCAATCATATTACCCAAAAAAACTATTTTTCAACTTATTTCTTTATTAGAGCAAGATAATAATTTACTTAAAATTTCAAACAATAAATCAAAAATTAGATTTGTTATGAATACTGGTGTTTTAGTCTCCAAAGTAATTGATGGAAGATTTCCAGATTATAATAAAGTTATTCCAAAGAATAATGATAAAACTTTAGAAATAAAGTTAAATGAATTCAAAAACTCCATAGAAAGAGTCACTTCCGTTTCTACAGACCGCAAAGAAGGTTTAAAAATGTCTATATCTAAAGATGGAGTCCAATTATCAGTTAATAGTCCAAATAGTGGTGAAGGTGTTGAGAACATTAATGCAAAGTTTAATTATGATAATTTAAATATAAGTTTTAATAGTAGGTATTTAATAGATATAGTCTCTCAAATTGAAAACGATACTGTGCTAATTAACTTAAAAGATCCCGGTCTACCTGTGTTAATTAGAGATATTTCAGATAAAAATAGTTTTCATGTTGTCATGCCGATGAAAATTTGATCTATATCGCATAAAATAAATTTTAGAAAATTATTTATTTTTTCAACGAGTAGTCATTTAATACCAACGCTAATTTAACTAACAAATTTGAGTGACATTTAACTGTATTAAAAAAAATGTTAAAATAGAAACAAGAATTTCAAAATAATATGACCAAAACAGAAAAAACTAAAAAATTAAGTTACGGCGCAGATTCTATTAAAGTACTAAAAGGTCTAGAAGCAGTTCGAAAAAGACCTGGGATGTATATTGGAGATACTGATGATGGAACGGGATTACATCATATGGTTTATGAAGTAGTAGATAACTCTATAGATGAAGCATTAGCTGGACATTGTAAAAATATTAAGGTCATTATTAATTCAAATAAATCAGTCACAGTTGAGGATGATGGAAGAGGAATTCCTGTGGATCTTCATAAAGGTGAAAAAAAGTCAGCTGCGGAAGTAATAATGACTCAGCTGCATGCTGGTGGTAAATTTGATCATGATTCATATAAAGTTTCAGGTGGTCTACATGGTGTTGGAGTATCAGTCGTTAATGCATT
>MDSV01023578.1_pt1 | contig 12379 bp, 10 predicted proteins | sample 810851 | NCBI WGS metagenome assembly MDSV01 (sample SAMN05326640, study PRJNA326480) | marine metagenome | isolation source: seawater | place: Atlantic Ocean: North East | collected 2012
AACTCTCCAGCTTTCGCTGAAACAGCAAGTAAAGAAATAGAAGCTAACATAACGCCTAACGTTTTGATTATGTTTTTCATATTTTTCCTTTGTTATATTAGTTAAATATTTAACTGAGCCGAAAATATTAGATATACAGCAGGATTTCTAATAAGAATTCTCAAAACTCAACGTTTTTTGATGTTTGTTGTAAAAATACAACAGCTAAAAAACTGCGATATATATGGAGAATTTACTTAAAATAATTAGTTTTTACTTACGATCAATGTTATTTACAATTTAAGATTATAAAATGACTAATTTAATAAAATCGATCCTGATTTTCGCTCTTTTGTCCTCACTTGTGAGTTGTGGAGGATTCAAAAAAACTGATTTGCGAAAAAGGCCAGTCAACATGCAAGAAAGAGCCAAGCAAAATGTTAAAGAAGGAAGAGGTACGTCTATTCAAAATATCCTTAATAATAAAGGTGGAACCAATTACGAATTTAGTTCCTCTAATCCGATGTGGAGAGCCTCTTTAGAAATTTTAGACTTTCTTCCAATGACTACTGTGGACTATTCTGGTGGTGTAATAATATCAGATTGGTATTCTGATAATAATAACGACGGGTCTATCAAGGTATCTTTGAGATTTCTTTCCAATGAGGTTCGAAGTAATAGTTTAAAAGTTATAGTTCATAAAAAAACTTGTAACTCTAATCAAAATTGTAAAATATCATTATTGAATAACTCTAAGATAAGCCAAGAACTATTAAGTGCTATTATTAGAAAAGCTGCAATATTAGAACAAGAAGCTAAAAAAAAGAAAAAATAAATTTTAAATGGAACGAGTAAATTTTCAAGCAATTGAAAAAAAGTGGCAAGAAAAATTTGAGTCATCGAAACTTTATAATAAGAAAGGTAAAAAATTTTATTGCTTAGAAATGTTCCCTTATCCTTCTGGAAAAATACATATGGGTCATGTTAGGAATTATACCATAGGAGATGTTATTGCTAGGTTTAAGTACATGAAAGGGTTTAATGTATTGCATCCAATGGGGTGGGACTCTTTTGGGTTGCCTGCAGAAAATGCAGCAAGATTAAACAATTTAAATCCAAAAAAATGGACTAAGCAGAATATTAATACCATGAAGAAACAGCTTCAAATGTTAGGTTTGTCGATAGATTGGGATTTAGAAGTTTCCACTTGTGATGTTGAATATTACAAACATCAACAAGAAATCTTTATCGATTTTTATAATGCTGGTTTAGTTTCTAGAAAAGAAACCTATGTTAATTGGGACCCTATCGAGAAAACTGTTTTAGCTAATGAACAAGTTATTAATGGTAGAGGCTGGAGATCTAATGCGGTTGTAGAAAGAAAAAAATTGTCTCAATGGTTTTTGAATATTACAAAATATTCAACTGAATTATTAGATGACTTAGAAAATTTACCTGGGTGGCCTCAAAAAGTAAAATTAATGCAAAAAAATTGGATTGGGGAGTCAATAGGATGCGAACTAGAATTTAAAATTAAAGACGAAAATAAAAAAATAAAAATATTTACTACTCGTCCTGATACAATTTTTGGAGCTAGTTTTATAGCAGTTTCAGTTGATCATGAAATTTGTAAAAAATTTCAAAATGACTCAAATTTTTCAAAATTCAAACAGGAATGTTCAAAAATTGGGACTACTGAAGAAGCATTAGCTAATGCAGAAAAAATTGGTTTAAATACTAATCTTTTTGTAGAACACCCTTTTATAAAAAACAAAACGCTTCCAATATATGTAGCAAACTTTGTGCTAATGGACTATGGAAATGGAGCTATTTTTGGATGCCCTGCTCATGATCAACGAGACTTTGATTTTGCTAAAAAATATAATTTACCGATAATTCGCGTAGTTTCTGATGCTAATAGTAGCACTAAAGATGAAGAAATAAAAGAAGCCTACACTGGTATTGGTAAAATGATCAATTCTGATTTTTTAAATGGTTTAGATATCATAAAAGCTAAAAATACTGTTATAGAAAAAATTGTTTCTAAGAAAATAGGAAAAAAACAAACCTTATATCGTTTAAAAGATTGGGGTGTCTCAAGACAAAGATATTGGGGATGCCCAATACCTATGATTTATTTGGAAGACGGATCAGTTGTTCCAGTTGATAAGAGTGAACTTCCAATAATGCTTCCTGAAGATGTTGACCTTAAAAGTTCTGGAAATCCTCTTAAAAATCACCCAAATTGGAAAAACACAGTACACAAAAAAACTGGAAAGCCAGCTATTAGGGAAACTGATACATTAGATACATTTGTCGATTCTTCTTGGTATTTTATTAGATTTTGCTCTCCTAAAAGCAAAACTCCTTACAACATAAAAGATACAAATTATTGGATGCCTGTTGACCAATACATTGGGGGAATAGAGCATGCAATTTTACATTTATTATATTCCCGTTTTTTTATGAGAGCTATTAAGCAATGTGATAAAAATATTATCTCATCTGAGCCGTTCAAAAATTTATTTACCCAAGGAATGGTTTGTCATGAAACATACAAAGATTCAGACGGAAATTGGCTTTATCCTGACGAGGTAGAAAAAATAAATGAAAAAAAAGCGATAAATAAATCCAAAAAAACTTATGTAAAAGTTGGTCCTTCCGAGTCAATGTCTAAATCAAAAAAAAACACTATTGATCCCGAAACTATGATTGAGCAGTATGGCGCAGATTCCGTAAGATGGTTTATTTTATCTGATAGCCCACCAGAGAAAGATATTCAGTGGTCTGACACAGGAGTGTATGCGGCGAGCAAATTCTTACAAAAAATTTGGAATTTAACCGATGTAATTATAAGCAAAAAAAAATTAAACGGTGATACTAGTGAAGAAAAAATATTTAATAACAAAATTGATCTTTACAGCTTCAAAATTGACAAAGCTATAGAAAATTTCCATTTAAATGTTGCTGTTGCTCAATTTTACGAGGCTTATAGATTTTTAAATGATACACTAAGTAATGATATTGATAATAAAATTTTAGCAAAAGGTTTAATAAAAATCTTAAAACTAATGATACCTTTTACTCCCCATTTAGCTAATGAATGTCTTGTAAAATTAAATTGTAAAGATGTTAATATATGGCCTAAAATTGACGCCAAAGTACTAGATAACTTAAAAATAAGTTTTGCAGTGCAAGTTAACGGAAAAACAAGAGATATTATTGAAATGAATAGAGATATGAATGAGGCTGAAGTAGTCAAAATTACCAAAAAATCTTCAAAAGTGAGTAAATATATTCTTGATCAAAAAATTTTGAAAATTATTTTTATTAAAAACAAAATTATTAATTATATAATCTAAAGATGTTAAAAAAAATAACCATTAAATTTTCGTTAATCTTTTTGATTTTATTTTTAAGTAATTGTGGTTACAAAGTCTTAGATAAATCAAACGCAAATAATTTTTCCATAAAAGACATAATAACCAGCGGTGATAAAAGAATTAGTTATAAAATTAAAAACGATTTGTATATATACTCAAAGCAAAAAAGACAGAATGAAATAATTCTTTATCTTAACGCTAAAAAAAATAAAACTATTAAAGAAAAAAACATTAAAAATGAAATAACGAAATATCAATTAAAACTAGAAGTGAACGTGTCTTTTGATTTGATTGGTAGTTCTAAGGATAGGCAAGAAATTAATTTTAATATTCAGGGCGATTATTCTGTAGATGAGTTTCATACTAAAACTCTTGCTAATGAAAAGAAACTTATAGAAAATTTGATTGAAAATATTTCTGAGAAAATTGCTAATGGGATAGGCATTAAAATCAATGATATTTAAAAGTTACTTGTTAGAACAAAATTCAGATTTTTTTAATAAATATAAAGTTTTTTTATTTTATGGAGAAAATCAGGGTCTCAAAAGAGAATTTAGAAAAGTTTTGAAAACTAAAAATATTGAAGATGAAAAATTAAATTTTTTGCAAGAAGAAATTATTCAAAATGAAAATATTCTTATTAACGAAATTTCTAATAAATCTTTATTTAACGAAAAAAAGATAATTTTTATAGATCAAGTAAGTGAAAAGTTTTCAAAAATTATTGATGAAATTATTAATAATATAGTTGACGAAAAAATTTTGCTATTTGCTGAAAATCTGGATAAAAAATCAAAATTAAGAAGTAAATTAGAAAAATCAAAAACTTGCGCCGTGATCCCTTGCTACCCAGATAATGAAATAACAATTAAAAAGATAATTATTGATAAATTAAAACAATATAAGGGACTAACTCCGCAAGTTATCAATTTTATTTTGCAAAATACTGGATTAGATAGAAGTAAAGTTAATAATGAAATAGATAAAATTAAAAACTGCTTTATAAATAAAATAATTGATCCTGAAAAACTAGTAGCTTTGCTTAATATAAGGATAAACGATGATTTTAATAAACTAAAAGATGAAGCGATAAATGGCAATAAAATCAACACTAATAGACTTCTGGGGGATACAATTTTTGAAAGTGAAAATAATATATTTTATCTAAACCTGATTAACCAAAGAATAAACAAGTTAAATGAAATTGAAGACATGAAAAAACATGAAAAAAATATTGAAGCCCTAGTTTCTAAACTTAGACCGCCAGTTTTTTGGAAAGACAAACCAATAATTATTGAACAGTCAAAAAAATGGAATAAAAATAAAATTAATAAAGCCCTAAGGAAAACTTACGAAATAGAATTAAAAATTAAATCAAGTCCATCGATAAAAAAAGATTTATTAATAAAAAATTTAATTATCGACCTATGTTCATCAGCTAATTCCGCTTAAGCAAGTCAGAGAGTAACTCAAACTGTTCCAAATTTTTATAGGTTATTACAATTTTACCTGAATTATTTTTTTTGTTATTAATAACTACTTTTAATCCAAGAATTTCTTCAATTTTATTTTGCTCACTAATAATGTTTGCATCAATTTTTACTTGACCAGATTTAATAGGTGCTTTTTGCCCTCTTACTAACATTTCTACACTCCGGGAGCTCAAATTTTTTGATACAACTTCTTCAGCTATATTAGTTGCATTGGATAAACCTATTAAGGGTCTAGCTTGGCCCGCAGTCAAAGTTCCCTCCTCGATCATGGCGATAACATCTCTTGGTAAAGCAAGTAATCGTAAAGTGTTACTTATATGACTTCTGCTTTTAGACATAAATCGTGCAATTTTTTCATGATCATATCCAAACTCGTCAGATAATCTTTTGTAACCTTTAGCCTCTTCAACAACGTTTAGGTCGTCTCGTTGAATATTTTCCACTATTGCAATTTCTAAAGCTTCGTTATCATTTAAATCTAAAATTACAATCGGCACCTCATGCAAACCTGCTTTTTGAGCAGCTATCCATCTTCTTTCCCCTGCAATAATTTCGTATCTTCCTGGATCTTGCTTATCTTCTCTTACAGCTATAGGTTGAATGATCCCATTTTTTTTAATTGATCCGGCTAATTCTTCAAGTTTTTGCTCATTAAAACTAGTTCTGGGTTGAAACTTATTTCTAGTTAAATCGGAAATATTGGCCTTAAGTCTTCCTTCACTTGGTTTGCTAACTTTCTTTATATCAACCTGCTGATCACCAAATAAAGCGGTCAATCCTCTTCCTAATCCTCTCTTTTTTTGTTTATTCATGCGGCGCTTTCAACCTTTATGTTTTTTTTTTCTCTGAATTCACTAGCCAATTTAAAGTAAGATTTACTACCTAGGCAGCTTTTGTCATAAACAACACAAGGAAGACCATGAGAAGGAGCTTCTGATAATCTTACATTTCTTGGAATTACAGTGCTATAAACTTTTTCTTTAAAATAATTTCTGGCCTCTTTATCAACTTGGGTGGACAGCTTATTTCTTTTATCAAACATAGTTAGCAAGATTCCCCTGACGCTTAATTTTGGGTTTAAATTTATTTTAATTCTATCTATTGTTTTAACTAGTTGTGTAATACCCTCTAGAGCAAAAAATTCTGTTTGAAGCGGGACTAATAACTCATCTGATGCCACAAGAGCCATTATAGTTAAAAGACTTAGAGAAGGAGGACAGTCTATAAAAATGTTATCGTATTGAGATAAAAGTTGTTCTTTTTCCTTATTTAAAATATGTTTTAAAACAAATGCTCTATCTGAGTCATTTGCCGTTTCTACTTCCAATCCGGATAAATTAACTGTCGAGCCTATCAAATCTAAATTTTTGACATTAGTTTTTTGAATAACTTCTGATAGTTTTTTTTTCTTTATTAATAAATTATAAATATTTTTATCATTATCATTATTCGATTTTCCAAGACCAGTTGTAGCGTTTCCTTGAGGATCTAAATCTATAATTAAATTATTTTGACCCAAAATGGACAGTGCTGAAGCTAAATTGATGACCGTAGTTGTTTTACCTACACCTCCCTTTTGATTAATCACTGCGATTGTTGTTTTAGTTCTCATTTTTTTTTACATCAATCAATATAATTTTAGAATCATAATCTGTAACACTATTAAAAAGTTTATAACTGTAATTACTTCCTAATGATACATTATTTATTTCTGACTGTGCATTTTTCCCCTTTAAAATGATCAATTTGTGATTTTTATTGCACGTTTCACGTGAAATTTTAATAATCTCACCTAATTTTTTAAAAGCCCTAGCTAAAATCACATCAGCATTTATTTCGTCCTGATAAACATTGCTTTCTATATCGAATTTTAATTGTAAAATTTCCCTAATATGCTTAAGAAAATCTCTTTTGACAGGTGACTTTTCATATAATTTCACGTGAAACTTGTTTTTTTCATCAAATATGGATAAGACAATTCCTGGAAAACCAGCACCTGTTCCAAAATCAGCGATTTTGGTTGTATTACGGGGCAAATATTTAATAATTTGAGCTGAGTCAAGTATATGTCTATCCCAAATTCTATTTTCCGTACTTTTTGATATCAAATTGTATCTTTTATTACGATCCAAAAGCTTGATTTCGAATTTTTTAAGTTTTTCTAGGGATATTTGAGAAAAATGAAGTTCGTTTTTTAAATATTTTTTAACATTTTCCTCGTTCATCAAACGATAGCCCTGCTTTTTCCTTTTTTAATGTGAGAAAGTAATATTATTGCAGCCGCTGGCGTAATACCATCAATCCTTAAAGCTTGACCTAAAGTGCTGGGCCTAATCTTTTTCAATTTTGACTTAACCTCATTGGATAGCCCACTTAAAATATCGTAATTGATGTCTTTTGGAATTGAAAAAGACTCATCTTTTTTAAATGACTCAATATCTTTAGACTGCCTAATAAGGTAACCTTGGTAATGAGCGTCAATTTCAACCTGTTTATCTAATTCCACTTCATGCTTTGGTACATCAGGAAATAACTGCCTTATTTTTGCCATATTTAAATTTCTTTGGCCCATAATATCAAAAACTGATCTTTTAACTCCGTCCATGGCAACTTTGACAGAATAAACTTTAGCTTCATTAGGTGAAAGAATTTTTTCCTTAAGGGACTTTTTTAAAGCAAACAACTTTAGCTCTTTTTCTAGAAATAGTTTTTTCCGATTTTGATTTAATAAATTAATTTTTATACCCAGGGGAGAAAGCCTTTGGTCTGCATTGTCGGCTCTAAGAGTTAGTCTGTATTCTGCTCTAGATGTAAACATTCTGTAAGGCTCAGATACTCCTTTCGTAATTAAATCATCTATCATAACCCCTATATAAGAATTAGACCTATTAAGTAAAAATTCTCCACTTTTTTGAACTTTCTTAGCGGCATTTATTCCAGCGATAAGACCTTGTGCTGCAGCTTCTTCATACCCGGTCGTTCCGTTAATTTGTCCTGCTAAGAAAAGAGAATCAATTTTTTTAGTTTCTAAAGTTGGTTTTAATTCCCTAGGATCAACAAAATCATATTCAATTGCATAACCAGCTCTTTTCATCTTAACATCCTCTAAACCCTTGATTTTAGCTAGTATTTTGAGCTGTATTTCTTCAGGTAGAGAGGTGGAAATGCCATTAGGATAAATAGTATCATCATCCAAACCCTCTGGTTCTAAGAATATCTGATGTTTGTTCTTATCTTTAAATTTAACAATTTTATCTTCTATAGATGGACAGTATCTAGGACCTACTCCTTTTATATTTCCAGAGTACATAGCACTTTTTGAAATATTAGCGTTAATAATTTTATGTACCTCATCGTTTGTATGCGTCATCCCACATTTAATTTGTTTATTATAAGTTTTATTTGTTAAAAATGAAAAATAACTGTGTTCCTCATCAGCTGGTTGCATTTCTAAATCGGCATAATTTATAGTTTTCGCATCTAGTCTAGGTGGGGTTCCTGTTTTTAATCTGCCAATTTTCATTTTAAATTTTGCCAGTTGCTCACTTAAACCAGTTGAAGGCTTTTCTTCAAATCTACCAGCTGGTATTTTTGTTGATCCGATATGGATTAAGCCATTAAGAAAAGTACCTGTTGTTAATATTAATTCTTTTGACCTTATTTCTTTTCCACTTTCACAAACAAATCCTATAACTTTACTATCGGTAAATAGAAATTTGATTACTGGGTCAGCAATTACTACTAAATTTTTATAATTTAGTAATGTTTTTTGCATATGCTTCTTGTAAAGAGATCTATCTGACTGAGTCCTAGGTCCTTGCACTGCAGGGCCTCGACTTCTGTTTAATAATCTAAATTGTATTCCTGATTTGTCAGCAACATCACCCATTACGCCGTCTAAGGCATCTATTTCTCTTACAAGATGACCTTTACCAAGTCCTCCAATGGCTGGATTACATGACATCTCACCTATTGTCTCTATTTTATGCGTAAAAAGTGCTGTATTTACGCCCATTCTAGCAGATGCTGCTGCTGCCTCACATCCGGCATGTCCGCCACCTATAACTACTACATCATAGCTATGTTTTATCATGATCAGAATGTAACCGTCTAAATTAAGATTACAAGTAGTATTTTATTTACCAATGCAAAAGTCTTTGAAGATAGACCCAAGTATTTCTTCTACATCAACTTTACCAACTATACCACCTAAATGACGCGTAGCCATTCTTAAATCTTCTGCAGCTAATTCGAGGTTTTGACTTTGATCTTTTTTTAAAAACTTATCTATTTCTTTTAAACACTCATTAAGCTTAACTCTATGCCTTTCTCTAGTAATTAAAACACTATTATTAGATGTAAACTTTTTACTTAACTTGTCTTTAACTAAGTTGATTAATTTATCTATATTTTTATTACTTTTCACTGAAGCTAAAACTGTATCTACATCAAATTTGTGATTTTGTTTATCTGAAACATCGGATTTATTTAAGAGAATTATAGTGTCTTTATTAATCATTTTCTGTATTTGATTGTTAATCTTTTTCGATGAGTTATCAATAACAACTATATTTAAATCAGCATCTTTTGATTTTCCCAAGGCTAAAGAAATACCTTTTTTTTCTATCTCATTATTTGCATCTCTTATACCAGCTGTATCTGCAAGGATGACTGGATAACCATCTAAATTTAAAAAAGTTTCTATAACATCTCTAGTTGTACCAGCTTCATCTGAGACGATTGCAACTTCTCTTTTTGAAAGTAAATTTAATAATGACGATTTACCTGCATTTACTTCACCTGTAATTGAAACTCTAAAACCGTCTCTAATTTTCTCTCCAACTTTATTTTCCTCAATAATTTTAGTGATTTCTGAATGAATTTCTTTAATCGATTTGTGAGCTTCTTTTAAAACCCTTTCAGGCAGATCTTCCTCTGCAAAATCAATTTTGGCTTCTACAAAAGCAAGTGATTTTATTATTTTTTCTCTCAGATCATTATAATAACTTGAGGCGTTACCCTGAACTAATTTTATTGCTTGTTGTCTTTGTAATTCTGTCTCAGAATGAATTAAGTCTCCTATGCTTTCTGCTTTGAGTAAATCAATTTTATCATTTTGGAAAGCTAATTTAGTAAATTCGCCAGGTTCAGCTAACCTGCAGTTTTTTTCCTCTGATAAAACACTCAATAAGGCGGTAATAACAGCATTACTACCGTGAATTTGAAGTTCAGCCAAATCTTCTCCGGTATAGCTGTTTGGTCCTGGAAACCATAATAATAATGCTTCTGGATCAATAATGCTATTATTTTTAGGGTTATAAAATTTACAAAAATTAACCTCGGTAACTTTAATTTCTTTTAGTTTAGTTAATCTTTTGCAGATATTGTAAACATCAGATCCAGAAATTCTGACAATTGCGATACCGGACGGGCCTTTACCTGAAGATAGAGCGTAAATATTCATATCAAATCTGTTTTATTTACTTTATATTTTTTTATGTTTCAAATTAACTGGAAATTAAAAGCTTTGCTATATAAAGTTTTTGAAGTTTTCAAACTTAATAAACCATTATATTTTGTTCAAAGATATATAACAGGCAGAGCAAAAATACAATTTACTACGCTGGACCCCCATTGGAAAAGACACGCGACATCAATTGAAGAAAAAAATTGTAAGTCAATTATAGAGATTGGAGGTGGAAAATCATTAGAGCAAAATATTTTTTTTTCATACTATTTTGATAATTCTAAATTTCAGAGAGTTATTGATATTAGTAATATGATTAGTTTCGAGTTATGTAATGAGGCTAGTCATAGAATTGCGAAACTATTAAATCAAGATTTTAAAGGAACAATAAAAAATAATCGAGATTTAAAAAATAATTATAACATACATTATGAAGCTCCGTGTAAACTTGAAGACATTAAAGTAGAAAAGTTTGATATTTGTGTGTCAACAGCTGCGTTAGAACATTTTTCTCGTGATGACCTAAATTTATTTTTAAATCAAATTAAATTTGTTCTTAAAAAAAATGGATTTGTATCGTCCATAATTGATTATAGTGACCATTATTCACATACTGATAAAAATATTAATCCTTTAAATTTTTTAAAATTTAGTGAGGAAAAATGGAAAAAATACAATAACGACTATTTATTCCAAAATCGTCTAAGGCATAACGATTATAGAAATTTGTTTAAAAGTTTAGATTTTATTATCGAGAAAGAGCATAAAGGCACAATGCATAGTATAATAACAGGGATTTCAGAAGAATTTGACCAAACAAACGATGAAACGTTTTTAGGTTGGGGATACTACCTTATTTCAATACGCTAAATTAATATAATCCTTTATCTGAGATTTTCTTAGCAATTTTGGATAGTTTTTTTGAGGAAGATATATTTTTTATAATTGTACTCTTTAAGGTATCTAAATACTTATCCCTTTTAAAAAACCTATGAACTAGATCAACTCCTAAGCTCATAATCGTATTTTCAGGTTTGCGGCTTTCATAAAAGTCATTCAAAGCATAACTATTTTTCACTGAAATACCTAACGTGGAATAGTATTTTAAAATTTCTTTTAATTTTTTAATATCCCTCAACACTAAGTTAAACCCTTGACCTGCTACTGGGTGTATAGTGTGAAGGCCTTCACCTAAAACTAAAATATTTTTTTTAAAATAATTTTTTTTAAGACCTAGACGTATAGGATAAGACTGAATATTACTGACTGTAGGTTTCTTTTTTATTTTTAAAATTTCTATAATTTTTTTTTGGACCAAATTTTTTATATTTTTGGAATTTTGGATATAAAATTCTTTATTAAGACTCCATACAAATGAAAAATTTTTTTTAGAAAAAGGAAGTATTGCCAATGGTCCTTCTTTTAAAAAAAATTGACTAGTGTTTAAGCTATTGAGTTTATGATTGATATAACCGGTGACAGCAATTTCTTTGTAGTCTTTTTGGATTGATCTACCCTTAGTAATTTCTTCATAGAAATCAGAATTACCACCTAAGCAAAGAATTATTAAGTCAAATTTTTTTAATTCATTTAAATTTTTAATTTTTTTTCTAATAATTTTTATTTTTTTTTTAATAATATCTTTGAAAAAAAATTCTCTGATTTTGTTATTCTCAAAAACGTACATTAAATTTAATCTTTGTTCGTTTAGATTAAGAAAATTAATTTGATTTTTTTTTGTTTCATAAAAAAGCTCTATTTTCTTTGAAGGCCAAAAATAACTACTTTTTAAGTCTTTAATGTTCTCTTTTAAAAACCTAAAATTTGTATCTGAGATAGCAGTAGTTCTTATATCTTTATTTCTTAGTTGTTTTTTAGCGACTAAATTTACCTCTAATTCTGGTATATTGTTCAAAGTTATAGCTGTCATTAGACCTGATAATCCGTCCCCTACAATACATATTCTCTGTTTATTCATATAAAAATTTTTAACACTTTCATAAAAATGATAAAAAGTACGTAAAACGATTCGAAATGAATACAAACTTTTTAAATAG
>MDSV01132696.1_pt1 | contig 12379 bp, 14 predicted proteins | sample 810851 | NCBI WGS metagenome assembly MDSV01 (sample SAMN05326640, study PRJNA326480) | marine metagenome | isolation source: seawater | place: Atlantic Ocean: North East | collected 2012
TAGAAAAATAAGAAATACTTTCAGATATATTTTGGGAAATTTAAGGGATAATTACAGTCCACAAAATTTCAACTCAATTAAAGTTAAAGAATTACCTGAATTAGAACAAGTAATTTTGCATAAACTTTATTTTTTAAGTTTAGAAATTAAGAAGAGTTTAAAAGATTATAATTTCCACAAGCTTCAAAAGGAATTACTAAATTTTTGTACGCTTGATCTATCTTCATTTTATTTTGATATAAGAAAAGATACATTATATTGTGATGAAGTAAGTTCACAAAAAAGAAAGTCATGTGTAACTTTATTAAACATAATTCTTGAATGTCTATTAAAATGGTATGCGCCAGTTTTATCTTTCACAACCGAGGAAATAACGGACTTATCAAATAAAAATAAAAAAATAAGTATTCATGAAGAAACTTTTTCTGATTTACCAGAAAATTGGCAAAATGAAACTCTATACAAAAAATGGGAAAAATTACTTTCTTTAAGACAGCAAATAAATATCGCTATAGAAGAAAAAAGGTCAAAAAAAATAATTGGCTCAAGCTTGGAGGCCGATGTAAAAATTTCTTTATCTAAAAAAGATCATGAAATTCTAAACAGCGTAGATGCCGAGGAACTTTTTATTACATCTAATGTTACAAAAACTATTCAGGATGATATAAAAGATAAATTATCAATATCAGTCAAAAAAGCTGACGGTACAAAGTGCTCAAGATGCTGGAAAATAGTACCAAGTGCAAATATAAAAAAATGTTCAAGAACTAAAATTTGTCCGTTACAAAATGTTGGAAAATAAAATAAAAGTAAAAAAATTTAATATTTATAGCTTCATAATAATCTCTTTAGCTTTTGGTCTAGACAGACTTTCAAAAATTTATGTAATTAGTCTTATCGAAAAAAATCAAAGCGAACTCTTTATAAATGATTATTTAAATATAACTTTAAACTGGAATAGAGGAATAGCATTTGGATTACTAAGCTTTAATGCCACAACAGTTTACCACTTAATATCAATCTTAATTTTGACAATAATTATTTATTTAATTTACTTAATGGTTAAATCGGACTCACTTGGAAAAATTTTATTTGCATTCATTATAGGTGGTGCAGCTGGTAATTTATTTGATAGATTTACATATTTTGCAGTTCCAGACTTTATTGACTTTCATATCAATTCTTTTCACTGGTTTACATTCAATGTTGCTGATATTTTTATTTCTTTAGGAATAACTTTAATGATTTTAAAGGAGTTATTATTTAAACCAAATTTATGAAATATTTTTTAAAATTTTTCTTACTTATTAACTTTTCTTTTTTTCTTATTAGTTGTGGGAACAATTGGTCTGAATTTAAAAAAACAATGAGCGGACAAAAAGTTACCAATACAGATGAGTTTTTAATTAAGAAAAAGGACCCTCTCATTTTACCCCCAGAGTTTGAAAAACTTCCATTACCAAGTACAAAAAAAAATAATAATGAGAAAAATTCGATTGAGACAGCCCTTGGATCTTTAAAAAAACAAGCAGGGGAAAACAAAGCCTCTTCACAATTAGAGGATATGATTTTGAAAGAATTAAAAAAATAGTCAATGACATTAAGTATTAAAACTGTTTTAGAACTATTAAAAAATAATTATAAAATCTTTCGTGTATTCACAGAAAATAATAATTACTTAGATAAATTTAAAAATTTTAAAAAATTCAAAACTATTATTATTGTAGGTATGGGCGGATCTATTCTTGGGTCAAAAGCAATTTATTCATTTTTAAAATACAAAATAAACAAAAAATTAATTTTTATTGATAATCTTGATGAAAATTTAATAAAAAAAATCAGAAATGAAAATAATTTATCCAAATGTTTATTTCTTATAATATCTAAATCTGGGAACACAAGTGAAACTATTTTAAATTTATATTTTTTTAAGTCTTATTTAAAAAAAAATAATACTATTATATTAACAGAAAACAAAAATAATTTTTTGAAAAATTTTGCTTTAAAAAAGAATTTTAAATTTATAGAACACAAAAAGTTTATCGGAGGAAGGTATTCGGTCTTAACGGATGTTGGGATGTTACCAGCTTTCTTAATGGGATTGAAAAATAGTAATTTTAAAAAAGGTTTAAGAAAACTATTACAAAGCAAAAGTTTTTTCCTAAAATCATTTAAAAACATTAAGAAATTGAACATAAGTAAAACAAAAACTTTAATATTTTTTAATTATGTACCGGAGCTGCAAGATTTTTTATATTGGTGTCAGCAGCTTTTTGCGGAGAGTCTTGGAAAAGAAAACAAAGGTTTTTTACCCGTTGTATCAAATGCACCTAAAGATCATCACAGTTTATTACAACTATACTTAGCTGGTCCTAAAGATAAAGTTTTTTATATTTTCAGCAAAAGAAAAACAAAGAGCATCAGAATAAAATCGAGTTTTTTTGGAAAAAACATGAGCTATTTAAATAACCAAAAATACAACAACGTAGTACTCTCGCAAAAAAATGCATTTATCGAAGTTTTAAAAGTGAAAAAAATACCCTATAGAGAAATATTAATTGATGAACTTGACGAAAATACTTTGGGAAAATTATTTTTACAATTTATATTTGAAACAATTTTTATTGCCAAAATTATGAAAATCAATCCATTTGATCAACCAGCTGTTGAAGATGTAAAAATTTTAACCAAAAAAATCTTAAGCTCAAAAAAATCTTAAGCTCAAAAAAATCTTGAAAAAAAAATTTCTGATCTTCCATAAATTCTACTTGTGATAATATTTAATTTTTTTTTTAAATCGATATTCGAATTTCTTTCTCTATGTAAGATGATTATATATTTTTTATTTAAAATATCTTTTTTTTTGATAATTTCTAAAATTTTAACAAATTCTTGATCTTTATATGGTGGATCCAAAAATACTACATCAAATTTTTTATTTATTGGAGATTTTTCAAAAAATTTAAAAATATCAATCGAGTATAATTCAGTTTGTTTTTCTACTTTAAGCACATTAATGTTTTTTTTTAAATTTACTAATGCATGATAATCATTTTCAACAAAGGATATTCTTTTAGCACCTCTCGAAATACATTCGAGACCAAAAGATCCAACACCAGCATAAAGATCAAGTATTGATGCTTTCTTAATTTGTGAATTAAGAATATTAGAGTGTTCAAGGATGTTAAAAACACTCTCCCTTACCCTATCTTTCAAAGGTCTTGTAGACAAACTTTCAGAAAAAAATAACTTTTTATTTTTAAATTTTCCACTAATTATTCTCATGACCCTTAATTACTCTCCAGCCTATATCTTTTCTAAAAAAACCATCTTTCCAATTTAATTTATCAATATTAGTTAAACATCTATTTCTTGCACTTATAAGTTTTTTTTCTTTTGCTACAAAGTTCAAAACCCTACCGCCTTTTGAAAATATTTTATTATTTTTTTCAAAAGTTCCAGCATGAAAAATTTGATTATTTTCATCCATTTTTATTTTATTGAGATTTTTAATTTCGCTATTTTTAATATAGTTTCCAGGGTACCCTTTAGCGCAAATAACAATTGTAATAGAATCCTCTTTGTACCATTCAATATTTATTTTTTTTAAATTATCCGTTGCTACCGCTTCCAATATTTCAAGTAGATCTGTTTTTAATCTCATCATCAAAACTTGGCATTCTGGATCACCCATTCTGATATTATATTCAATTAAAAAAGGCTCTCCCTCTGAAATCATTAATCCTGCATAAAGAAAACCTTTAAAAGGATATCCCAAGGTTTCCATAGCCTTTAATGTTGGCTCAATTATTTTATTTTTAATCTTTCGTTCGAGTTTATTTGTTAATAAATTTGATGGAGAATACGCTCCCATACCACCTGTGTTTGGTCCAGTATCGCCTTCACCTACCTTTTTGTGATCCTGAGCAGATCCAAAAAAACTATATGAATTTTTATCTACTAAAACAAAATAACTAAGTTCCTCACCCTCAAGAAATTCTTCTAAAATTACTTTTTTGGATGATTTAAATTTTCCCTCTATAATTTCTTTGATTTTTTTACCGGCTTCTTCTTTGTCTTTACATATTGAAACGCCTTTTCCAGCAGCCAAACCATCAGCTTTAATTACAATTGGCATATTACTTTTATTTAAAAAGTTCATCGCACTATTATAGTCTTCAAATATTCCAAATTTCGCTGTAGGAATATTATTTTTTTTACACAAATCTTTCATAAACGCTTTAGACCCTTCAAGTTGAGATGCATATTTATTTGGACCTAAAACTTTTATTTGATTTTTATTTAAAAAATCTACAATTCCATTTACCAATGGTTCTTCAGGACCAACGATTACCATGTCAATATTATTGCTTTTAATTATCTCAAGTATTTCATTAAAATTATGAATATTAGCTTCAATATTTTCTGCAACCTCTTTAGTTCCAGCATTTCCAGGTATACAGATTAATTTTTTAATTTTAGGAGATTGTTTTAATTTGTAACAAATCGAGTGTTCTCTTCCACCGCTTCCTATCACAGCTAAATTCATATAATATATTTATAGAGTATTAACTCTATAACACGCATGAATGGAAAAAAAGCAAAACTTAAATTCGGCCCAAATACATTTGAAATCATCGAAGATGGAGATTATGTTGAGTGTGCAGTTTCAGGAAAAAAAATACCAATTAAGGATCTTTTATATTGGAATGTTGAATTACAAGAAGCCTATTTTTCACCAAAAGAGGTAAAAATCAAATACGAAAAATCCAGTCTTAAAAAATAATTACTTCCATCTACCGTGTGTCCATATCCACTGACCAGGATTTCTTTTTATCATGGTTTCTATTACTTTATTAATTTTAATTGTTATATTTTTTTTATCGTTTTCTGCTACATTAGTCTTTTCAATACTTATTGGATTTAAAACTTCCATTTTAAAAAAATTATCTTTACTTCTCTCTAAATAAATTGGAATAATTTTACAATTATATTTTAGTGCTAGTTGTGCTGGCAAAGTGGTTGTATGCGCTAGTTTATTAAAAAAAGGATATCTTTCTGACTCGCCTAACCTTTGATCGACCATAAGGGCAATACTGTGGTTTTTTTTTAAAAACTCTATAGCATCCTTAGCACCAGCCAATCCCTTCTTGATTTGGTTTTTACAAATATATTTTTTTCTAATTGAAACCATAAAAGGATTTATTAAAAAATTATTTAATGGCCTATAGATTGCAGATAAATTAATATTATTTTTCTCTAGTTCCATAGCCATTAATTCAAAATTTGCAAAGTGACCGGACACAAAAATAGCTGGCCTTCCAGATTTTACCACTTCGTTGAGCACCTCTTTTCCCTGAATCGATATATGTGGTTTTGAAAATTTATTAAAACGAAAATTTTTCATAAAAATATACTCTGAAAAAACATATCCATAATTTTTCCACATCGATTTAATTATGTCATCTTTCTTAGTTTCACTAATATTATTAAATGCAATAGATATATTTTCATTAATTATCTTTTTAGATCTAAATACAGATCCCAATTTTAAAAATATGTATGAACATATTATTCTTCCCCACTTAATACCTATAATTTTTATTAATAAAAATATTGTATAAATAATAAAAGCTTCAATTATGTATTTTAAAACTTTCATTTAATCATTTTTTTTATTTTATTTTTAAATAGTTCTTCTTCATCGAACTTTATTTCTACTTTAATGTAATCGTACTTTTTTCTGGTAAATTGATCTATTCTTAAAAAATCTTTTTCTGTAGTAATTAATTTTGCTTTATATTGAATTTCTAATTTTTCCAATTTTTCTAATTCATTTTCATTATAATTGTAATGATCTGGATAACTAACTTCTTTTACCACATTCAAATGATTATCCTTCAATAAGTTAAAAAAATTTGTGGGATTGCCAATTCCAGCAAATGCAATTAGTTTTTTGTTTTTAAAATTTTCTATATTTTTTGTTACGTAGTTATAGTAAAAAAAATCAAGTTTAGGATTATGTTTTTTTAATTTATTTTCAAATTGTAAATCTTTTTTTCCATTGATAAGAACTATATGTGCATTTTTTAATTCCAGCAAACTTTCCCTCAAGGGGCCTGAGGGAATTAAAAACCCATTTCCAATTCTTTGACTCCCATGAAAACAAATTATATTAAGGTCTTTTTTAATATTTAAATCCTGATATCCATCATCTAATACCGCAAAATTAAAGTTTTTTTCAATGGCATTATTAATTGCTTCTTTTCTCTTCTCAGATACCAAAATTTTATTATATTTTTTTATAAGAGATACTTCATCATGTTGATTATTATATTTCTTTTTAATTACAACAGGATTCTGTTTTAAGTCTCTAAGAATTTTACAAACTTTTAAAGAAACTGGAGTTTTTCCAGTTCCTCCAATGTATATATTTCCAATACAAATTATACTTATGGGAAATTTTTTAGGATTTGAAAAAACTTTTCTAAGTTTAATAACTACAATATATAAAAAGGTAAATGGTAAAAACAAAAGTGACAAAATCGTAAAATAGTTTTGATCCCAAAATTTAGGTTTCATTATTTTCATTTTATATACCCACCATATTCCAATATGACTTTTTGAAAAATTTCATTACTAAAATTATTTATTTTATTTATTTTATCTTTTTTTTTATCAAAACTTTTATTAAAATTATTTACTAACTTTTCTGAGAGGATTTCAATATTTTCAATTTCTTCAGATAAATTTGTTTCATCTAAAAAATTGTAAATATCCTTAAAATTATAAACATATGGCCCATGATAAATATGGCAACCAAGTTTAGCAGCATCTATTGGATTTTGACCTCCGGTATGTTTAAATTTTTTTAGTATAGACTTACCAATAAAAATTTGATCAATTTTTTTTAAATATTTGTTAACAGACCCATAATAATTAACTAAAACAATGTCTGCAGAGTCTTTGATTTCATCTCTTTCATTTTTAATTTGAATGTTTAAACCTAAATCCTTTAAGCTAGAGTAAATTTCATTTATTCTGTTTACATGTCTGGGTATTATTATTGTTAATATATTTCCTAAAGTTTTTTTAATTTTAAGATGGGTATTTCCAAATAAATCTTCCTCATTTTTATGAGTACTTAGAGCACACCATATTCTTCTATTTGTAACTTGATTAAATTGATCAATTCCACTTATTTCGTTTTCAATAGAAGAACAAAATTTAATATTTCCAAAAAATTTTACATTTTGTGCTCCTAAAATTTTTAAGTAATCTGAAGTATCTTTATTTGACGATATACATAATGAAAAAGAATTAAATATTTTTTTCGTAGAATTTTGAAAAGCTTTCCACCTTAAAAAACTTTTCTTTGAAATTCGTGCATTAAGCAAAATAAGCGGTACCTTTCCATCTTTTAATTTAAGTATAAAATTTGGCCAAATTTCAGAGTCAACAAATGATGCTACATCTGGTTTCCAATTTTTTAAAAAATTATTAATTAAAAATTTGAAATCATATGGCATAAACTGGTGAAATACTCTTTTATTTGCATTATATTTCTTCTCAAATTCATAAAAAGAACTCAAAGTAACAGTAGTTATTAAAAAATTATAATTTGGATTTTTTTTTAAATAAAATTCTATAATTGGCAAAATACTTTTAAGTTCACCGATGCTAGCTACATGAAACCAAAACAAAAAACCCTTCGGTCTTTCAAAATTTTTTAAAAAAATTTTTTCTTTATACTTAATAGGATGTTCTTTTTTAAGAAATCTTCTAAATAAAATTAAAAATACATATGGTATATAGAAAATAAATATTAAAAAATTATAAAAAATGATTAACATACCTAATTCATTATTTGCTTTCTGTACAAACTCTCATATTCATTAGAAGCTCTCAAGAGCTCATCATGTGTACCTGCTTTTAGAACTTTTCCTTCCTTCATAACTATTATCTTGTTTGCTTTCTTGATGGTTGATAATCTGTGGGCAATCACTAAAGTTGTTCTGTTTCTTGTAAGATTAAAAATTGCATTTTGAACTTTTTCTTCTGAGTCCGCGTCCAATGAAGAGGTTGCTTCATCTAATAAAATTATTGGCGAGTCTTTTAAAATAGCTCTAGCAATAGAAACCCTTTGTTTTTGCCCGCCTGAAAGTCGTACTGCATTTTCACCTATTAATGTTTGAAATTTTTTGGGTAGTTTTTCAATAAATTCGTCTGCTGCTGCTAGTTTACATGCATCTTTAATTTCTTTTTCGGTTGCATTCAATTTTGCGTATTTAATATTATTTTCAACAGTATCATCAAAAAGTATTACATCCTGACTGACTAATGATATTTTATCTCTTAAGGATTTAAGAGAAACTTTACTTATTTCTTGATTATCTAGAAATATTTTACCTGCTTGAGGTTCATAAAATCTTGGTATCAAATTTAATATTGTACTTTTACCTGCACCACTGTGACCAACCAAAGCAGTAATTTTTTCTCCTTCGATATCTATACTTATATTCTTTATTGCTTTTTCTTTCCCAGAGTCATACTGAAAACTTACGTTATCAAATTTAATATCTGATTTATCAATTTTCAATTTTGGTAACTGATCATTATTTTTAATTTTTATATCCCTATCCACAATATTAAAAACTCTCTCTGCTGCAGCAGACCCTTGATAAATTAACATGTTTACAGTAGCAAGAGACCTCACGGGTTGATAAGCAAGCATCATAGCAGCGAGAAATGAGAAAAAATTATTTATTCCGATCTCTCCTTGAGCAATAAGCATTCCTGCATAATAGATAAAACCTGCAATCATAAAACCAGTTAATGTCTCCATTATAGGAGCAGCTCTAATTTGAACCTTTCCAATTTTTATCTGAGTGTCAGTTAAATCTTTTATTGCATCAAAACTTCTTTTCTTTTCAAATTCTTCTCTTTGATAAATTTTTATAATTTTGGAGCTTTTTAAAATTTCAGAGATTAAAGTTGTAAAATTTCCTGATGAAACAACACTTCTGGTAGTGGCTTTACCCATTCTCTTCCCAAGAGATTTAGCAACTATTGCAGCCATGGGCATCATGATTAAAGAAAATATTGCAAGCTTCCAGTTTTGGTAAAACATTACGAATATTAAAGCTATAAGCGTCAAGCTATCTTTCATTATGTTAAGTACACCAGTACTTACTAATTCTTGAACCATGGCAACATCGTATAAAAAGGTGGATATATATTTTCCACTATGTTTTGACTCAATCGTTTGTGAATCTGATAACAAAATATTATCTGTCATTTTATTTTGCAGTGTTTGTTTTATTCTATTTCCAATTACAATTGTTATTGATCTTGCAAAATATAAAGAGATACCTTTTCCCGCAAAAGCAATAATTACAAGAATTGGAATGAAGAGTGCGTAAGTTTTATTCTGTTCAATAAATATTTTTTTTACCGCTGGATCTAATAACCAAGCTATTGCCGAAGTTGACACAGCAACTATAACAGACAATATAATCGAAATAAATAGTTTTCCTAAATATTTTTTTACATACTCTCGATATAATCTTTTTACAGTTTTTATAACTTCGCTCAATTTCATTACAAATCAATATTTATGAGAAATAAACTTAAGAAAACCATTAATCCTGACACATTATTAATCTTAAAAGCTTTTAAACAACTTGAAGAATTATTAATTTTAAAAATTTTTAATTGATATAAAAGAGAAATTATAAAAAATCCTAAAAAAATTGATGAGTATGTTATTTTTAAACTTGTCATAACAAAAATTATTACAGCTACACTTATCAGATAACAACTCATCACAAATAAATTAATATTTTTTTTAAATTTAATTGCTGTAGATTTTACTCCTATCACTTCGTCATCTGAAATATCTTGTACCCCATAAATCGTGTCATAGCCTAGTGTCCAAAATATGGCTCCAACATAAAGAAGTATAGGCAAATAAGATATATCATTCACTATTGCTGCCCAAGCCATGATAATTCCCCAATTAAAAGTGAAACCTAAATATAGTTGAGGCCAATAAGTAAATCTTTTCATAAACGGATATGAAAAAGCAAATATCATTGAAAACACACCAAGTGATATTGTTAAAAAATTAAATTGAAGTAAAACGGCTAAAGCTAATGAACATAAAATCAAAACATAACTCCAAGCAATAATTTTTTTTAGCTTTCCAGAGGCAATTGGTCTACTCTTAGTTCTTTTTACTTTTCTATCTATTTTTTCATCAACTATATCGTTTACAATGCACCCAGCGCTTCTCATCAAAACTGACCCTAGGAAAAATAAAATTAAGTAATAGAAAAAAGTATAAAAGTTTTTGTCAAAATAAAGGGCCAAAGATAATCCCCATGAACAAGGCCAAAACAACAAAAGAAAACCAATAGGTTTATTCAGTCTAGTAACATCAATGAAATTTCTTAAATGATCCGACATTAATAGTTCTTGTAAATATCAAACACTAAATACATAATCAATCCGATTCGAAATGAACATAGATTATACTGTAACAGCATTAATGTTTCCTGCTATTCCACTTATAATGGCAGTTTACAGTAATAGATTTCATACTTTAAGTGCTTTAATAAGAAAGCTACATGACGAACATGTTTTTGAAAAACACATCCCACCTGAATGGGAAAAACAACTCAAAAATTTAAGTCAAAGGATCAATTATTTAAAATATGCTATTGGAGCTGCCGGATTAGGTTTTTTATTTAATATGATGACAGTATTAGGTTTGTATTTGGACAAAGTTATTTTGGCTAGGCTAATTTTTGCTACATGCTGCATATCAATGATTATATCTATAGTACTATTTCTTTTTGAAATTTTTTTATCTACAAATGCGTTAAAATTACATTTGTCAGACATGAAATTTGATGACAAATAAAGATTATGAAAATTAATGCTATTCGAGCCTTTATTATTGCAGCAATAATTATTATCCTTTTATACGCATTAGGATTGTTTTTGCCAATTATAATGGTATCAAGTTAATTATGTTTTCAAAACCAATTATCCTTATTATTCTATTAGCCCTTCTATTAGTTTTTTACTTAGTTATAAGATTTGGCGCAGGTAAAAAGAAAGATATTGAAAAGTCAAAAAATTTAACAAGGTACCTATTTGGTATTAGAATTTTAATTATCTTACTCGCAATAGTTGGATTAGGTTTATGGTTTGTTCTTTAGATTTTTAGAATAAACTAGTTTTCCAAATTTGATTTTTTCATCATACGAATTATTAAAAGTTTTTAATTGTGTTTCACTCATTCTTGAGGTTAAGACTTTTAAATTTCCCTTTTTCCATTCAATTGTTGTTTCAGGATTTTTCCAAATCTTTTTTTCCTCTTCGGTTCTTGCACATCCAAAACAAAAGCCTGTTTTAGGATCACTTTTACATATACTTATACAAGGACTTATAAATTTCATAGTTTAATTAGGTATCAAAACAGCTGGACCTAAAATTTTTCTTCCCTCAAGATCTTCATGGGCCTTTTTTGCTTCAGAGAGTTTGTATTCTTTAAAAATTTTTATTTTAATTTTACCAAATTTGATTTGTTCAAAAAGAGCACTAGTTCCTTCTTCAAGCGCTGCTCTTCCTGCTCCATAATCAGCTAATCCTGGTCTTGTAAAAAACAAACTTTTATGTGCAATATATTTTTTTACATCTATTGGATCAAGAGCACCAGATGCGTTTCCAAAAGAAATCATCATACCCATTGGCTTAAGACAATTAATAGATTTTTCAAAAGTTTTTTTCCCAACACCATCATAAACTACTCCGATACCTTTGTTTCCGGTTATCTCAAGAACTTTTTTATCAAAATCTTCTTTATTGTAATTAATAACAAATTCGCAACCATTTTTCTTTGCAATATCAATTTTGCTATCCGATCCAACAGTTCCAATAACTTTACAACCTATACTTTTTGCCCACTGACAAAAAACCTGCCCAACTCCACCTGCAGCAGCGTGAAATAAAATTAACTCTCCGGCTTTTGCTTTATAAGTTTTAAATAAAAGGTAATGTGAAGTTAAACCTTTTGTCATTATGCTTGCTGCAACCTTATCACTTACGCCTTCAGGTATTTTTACTGCAATTTTTTCAGGAATAATCCTCTCCTCAGAGTAAGATCCCAAAGGCATTTGAGAATAAGTTACTCTATCACCTTTGTTAAAATATTTTACCGAAGAGCCAACTTCTTGAACAATACCTGCTCCTTCCATTCCGATACCTGATGGCAACTTTAATTTGTATAGGCCAGATCTGTGATAAGTATCAATAAAGTTTAAACCAATAGCTAAATTTTTGATCTTAATTTCTTCAGGACCTGGTGAACCAA
>MDSV01045612.1_pt1 | contig 12378 bp, 13 predicted proteins | sample 810851 | NCBI WGS metagenome assembly MDSV01 (sample SAMN05326640, study PRJNA326480) | marine metagenome | isolation source: seawater | place: Atlantic Ocean: North East | collected 2012
AACGCGTGTAGCTGACCAGTACTAATAGCTCAATTGGCTTGATTTATGCACTGAAAAAAATTTTCATAATAAAATTTAATTGAATTCATTATTTCACTAATCGCTTTAATTATTGGTTTTATACCACATAAAATCAACTAATTTGACATTCATTAAATCATTATTTTTCCTTAAAGATCTGTTAAATTAATTAAATAAAAGATGAAATTAATAATAGGGTGCGCAAATTTTGGAAATTTATACGGACTTAAAAAAAAAAGATTAGGTCAAAAAAAAATTTATGAAATAGTAAATCAGGCAAAAAAAATTGGTGTTAATCGTTTTGACACTGCTTATGACTATGATAAATCGGAATTCTTCCTAGGAAAATGTATTAAAAAATTTTATTTGAATAAAAAAGTTTTTATAGATACCAAACTTCCAAAAAAAATTAATCTTAAAGGTAAAAATACAAACCTTGAAAAAATAATTAAATCGTCAATTAAAAAATTAAATGTTAATTCAATTAATACTCTTTATATACATGACTCAAATCAATTGCTTCAAAAAGACGGAAAGCTTTTGTATAAAGAATTGATCAAAGTTAAAAAACTTAAATTAATTAAGAAAATTGGAGTTTCAGTTTACACAATAACTGAAGTTAAAAGAGTTTTAAAAAAATTTAATATTGATGTTATCCAAGTTCCATACAATATATTAGACACAAGATTTACTGATTTCAAACTATTAAATTTTCTAAAAAAAAAGAGGTGCATCCTAATTGCTAGATCCATTTTTTTAAAAGGTCTTCTTTTAAAAAAAAATCCTGAGATGATAAAATATTTTGATAAATGGCAAATTACTTTTAAAAAGTTAAACTTTTTGATGAAAAAAAATAATTTATCACTTAAAGATTGGACTTTAAATCATATGAATAAAAATAAAAATTTTAAAAACTTTATAATAGGCGTCTCAGAAGCCAATCAGCTTAAAGAAATAAACACTATTCTCAAAAAAAAGAAAAAAAATGATTTAGCTTTTTTTAAACTAGATGTAGTAAGTAAAAAGCTTATCAACCCTAAATACTGGAAAATAAACTAATTAATTCTTGACTGTTCAAAAATTGAACGGTATAACGTTCAAAGTTTGAACATATGCCAAAAAATCAAGATCATTTTGAAGTTTTAAGAAAAGTGCAAGACAAGCCCAACTCCTCACAAAGAGAGTTAGCTAGCAGTTTAGGTATTAGCCTTGGTAAATTAAATTATTGTTTGAAGGCTCTACAACAAAAAGGCCTGGTCAAAATACAAAATTTTAAGAATAGATCCAATAAAATTACTTATTTTCAATACATTATTACTCCCAAAGGCATAACTGAAAGAACTAAACTAACAATAAATTTTATGAAACGGAAAATGAAGGAATATGACGAGTTAAAAAAAGAATTAGACAAAAACAAGTAGCAATATGTGGACTGTAATTAGTTTTGATAAAAAAAAAATAAATCTTTTAAACCAAGATTTAAGATTAAAGATTGGTGATGATTTTAAAATTTATATTCCAAAGATAAGAATACAAAAGTTCAAAAAAAACAAGCTAATATCGAAAGATTTTAATTTATTAGGAAACTATATGTTTTTTTTTAATAAGAAAATCGAGTCTCAAAATATAATTAATTCTATAAAATTTTCTAGAGGTTTAAAATATTTCTTAGACGGTTTTAAATATTCACAAAAAGAAATACAAAATTTTGTAGATGAGTGTAAAAAAAATGAGTGTAAAGATGGTTTTATTTCTAAAAATTTTTATCAATTTTGCTTAAACAAAAGTTACAAATTTCGATCAGGACCATTTGTAGACAAGATATTTAAAATAATTAAACTTGAAGAAAAAAAGATTAATATTTTAATTGGTAATTTAAAAACTACAGTTAATAAGGAAGATTTTTCATATTCAGCTGTTTAAAATTTTATGCCCGTGAATGTTCAACCGTAAAATCATTATTTTACAAAGTGCGGAGCTATGGAAATGTTAAATAATTTTATAAATTCTTGGTCAATAATTTCTAAAAAGAATAAGAATTATTTCTTTTTAATGGTAATATTATCTTTGATGGCTTCTTTATTAGAAGTTCTATCGATTGGGATAATTGTTCCAGTATTAAGTTTTATTCTTGATCCAATATCTTTAGAAAATTTTTTTTTCTACCCATACCTTAGCAATTTTATAAATATTTCTAATGAATTAGTATTTACAATTTATTTAATAATACTTTTGATTTTTGTTTTTTTTTTTCAAAAATTTTTTTCTGTCAATATTTTCTTGGTTTCAAATTTCTTTCATTAATGATTTAAAAGTTGAGCTATCAAGAAAACTTTATAATATCTATTTAAAACTACCATATTCATTTCACCTGAAAAACAATTCCTCTATTCTATACCGAAAAATAGACTTTGATATTTCAAATGCATCAATGACACTCTCAAAATTTATAACTTTGATAATCGAGTCCCTAGTATTTATATCTGTTCTAATTTTTTTACTTATCTATGAATTTAAAATAACATTATTGTGCTCTTTTTTTATTTTTTTAATTGGATCAATCTTTTATTTAAGCACAAAGTCAAAACTAAAATCGTGGGGTAAGCAACGACAGTTTTTTGCAGGTGAGTTTTTAAAATCTTTATTCCACGGACTACATTCAATAAAAGATGTTAAAATGTTAAATCGTGAAGACTCATTTGTTGGTTTGCTGCACCAAAATTTGAGTTCTGCTGTTAAGTTCTCAAAATTTGAATTAATAATAACTACACTTACGAAATATTGGTTGGAATTTATTTCTATTATAGGATTAGGAACTTTAATTTGTTTTATGAAGTTTTTTGAAAGGACAAATAATGAAATTATAATTACTATAGGTTTATTTGGTGCTGCTATATATAGATTGGCACCATCTTTAAATAAAATATTAGGCTCTGTTAATTCAATTCAATTTTTATCATCTTCAACAAAGATAGTGAAAGAAGAATTTGAAAATGTTCTAAAAGAACCTCTTGAGAATAATAATCAAGTTAAGATTACCAATTTTTTAGATCATGTTAATTTTTGTGAATTAAGTTTTAAGTTTCCTAATAGCAGCAATTATATTCTCAAAGAAACTAATTTTGCAATAAAGAAAAATTCAATAACTGGTATATTTGGAGAAAGCGGATCTGGCAAAACAACTTTAATTAATTTGGTTTGTGGTCTAATTAAACCTGACTCTGGCTATATACTGATTGACGATACAAAATATAATTTTAAAGCAAATCCATGTAAATTAAAAATAGGATACGTATCTCAGTCAACTGCATTAATTGACGATACATTAGAAAAAAATATTGCCTTTGGGATTCCTGATAATAGTATTAAGAGAGAAAATCTAAATAGATGTATAGAAATTTCAAGAATTAGTAATTTCGTTGAAACATTACCAGAGGGCTTAAATACTAGAATTGGTGAGAAAGGAACCAGGCTGTCTGGTGGACAGCAACAAAGAGTTGGTATTGCAAGAGCTTTGTACGGCAATCCTGATTTATTGATAATCGATGAGGGGACTAATTCTTTAGATAAAAAAACTGAAAGAGAGATACTTGATGAGATAAAATCTCTTAAGAAAGATTTATCGATTATTTTAGTTTCTCATGACATGGATTTAATCTCGTCTTACTCAGATCACATTTTTGAATTAAACGACAAAAAATTAAAAAAAATTTAATATGAGAAACAATAAGAGTATTGCTTTGTTAATGGGAAATAATTCTTATGTTGGTAGAGAATATGCAAATCGACTAATTGAACAAAAAGTAAATTTTGATATAATTATTTTCGGAAAAAAATTAACTAATAGGATTGACATTGAAAGGGTTAAAAACTTTTGGAAGCCGAAAAAACAAGACTTTATTCTAAAAAAAAGAAACTCTATTTTTTTCGATAAAATAAATTCAAGGAAAATTATAAATTTTTTAAAAAAAAAAAAATATTATCTTGGAATACAAGGCGGTGGATTAGGCTTGATAGAAAAAGAAATAATTAAATGTTTTAAAAAAGGGATTTTAAATTTACATCCAGGAAAATTACCAGAGTATAGGGGTTCATCTGCACCTGAATTTCAAATAAAAGATAAAAAAAAAATTTACGGGTCTTTTCATTTTATAGATGAAAAAATTGACTCAGGAAAATTAGTTTATTCAAAAAAATTAAATTTAAATTTAAGTTCTTACGAAAAAATGAGAGCCCAAATTTATCCAGAAATGAGTAAAAGTCTTCCTAGAATAATAGATAAAATATTGAAAAATAAAATAAAAAGTAAAAATTTGAAAATTTATGAAAAAAAATATTCTCCAAAAAAATTTATTGGAAAAGAATTTATTAAAAAACTAAAATTTAACTGGGTAGATTACGCAAAATATTATGAATCGAAATAATATAGACTTTAGAGATTTTAGAGATCAAAAAAGTGAACTTGAAAATAACATTAATATGAAAATTGACAGCAACATATTTAAATATATTTATCTTAATGCAAAATACAACCCGCAAATTAATTCAATAAGTAAAAGTTACTTACACCTTAAACCCTTGTATTTAAAAACTAAGGGCAAATTTCCAAGAGCAATTTCAAAACTTTATTCAAATTTTTCATCTAATAGTTTTCCAAAACTAAATTTTTTTGATCAAATTAAGAACAAACTTAATAAAGAGGGATTTTACGTCCAGGAAAATTTCATCTCTAGTGAGGAAATCGAAAAAATTAAGTTAGATCTAGAGAATGAAATTTTAACAGGCTCCGGAAATGGCTTTAAAACTACTTACAAAAAACTTGAAAATTATGAAAAATTAAAAGGTTCAGACAAATACTTTGATAGCATCTTCGTGAGCGAAGTAAATTCTAAGTTAATAAAGAAAAAAAGTTCATTATACACATTGCTTAAAAATCCATTTTTTGAAAATGTTGCTAATAGTTATCTTGGCTCAAAATCTTTTATAAATTTTTTAAGAGTTTTAGTTTCCAAAGGAAAAGATCCAAAATATTTTAGCGATATGCAAACCCATCTATCTGCAAATCAATTTCATTTTGATTATAGCCACTTAAGATCTGTTAGATTTTTCATTTACCTGTCAGATGTTGCTGAGGAGGCCGGACCACATACTTTCGTAAAATCCTCTCACGAAGATAATTTTAAATATCCAGAGAATAAAAATGATTTTCTTAAAGTCGGTTATAGGAAATATTACAATGGAACCTCAGAAGGCCTTATCAAAGATGATTGGATTAACAAAAATTTTTCAGCTAAAGATCAAATTAAGTTTAATGGAAAAAAAGGTACTTTAATAATTGAAGATACTACTGGATTTCACAAGGGATCTAATTGTTTACATGGAACTAGGGAAGTTTTACTTCTCAATTACGCAATATCAAATATCGGAAACCCAGAAACAAAACTTCTTCCGACTATAGAAAATACAAATAATATTTCAGATAACGATCCTATTTTTAGCTTTTCTGAAAAAAATAAAAATTTTTCAAATAATTTATTAATAGAAACAAATATTTTTAGAAAAATAAAGAAAAAGATTTTTGGGAAATTGAACAACTACTTAATTTAAATTTTCTTATTAATGCCAAAAGTAATCTACACTTCTTTCTTAAACAGAAATATACCTTCTGTAATTAAAATTTTGGAAGAAAAATTTTCATGGAAACCAGAGGTGATAATAAGTGCAGAAAAATTTAAAGAAATAGCTTCAATTAACTTTTCTGACTCATATCACATAGATGCTTCCGACTTAAGATTAGCTCATTTTGATTATTCAAAACTTGGAAAAAAAATTCCAATTGATGCTCATATATTAAAAAAATTGTCAAACTATGAGTCAAATTTTATTAATTGGATACAAGATACCAATGGAAGAAATTTTAGTTGGAACGAGAGAAGAAGTTATTATTATGATCTCCTTACTTACTGGAATACACTAATAAATAAACTTAAACCAAATCTATTATTTTCTTTTTCTTGGCCACACACAATAACTGACTATGGTTTATACTTAATGTGTAAGCATGTTTATGATATTCCTGTAATATTTGTAGATGTCATTCCCTTTTTTAATACAAATAAAAGACTAACTTTTATCTCTTACGATAACATGTCGCTTACTATCGACCAAGAAATTGAGAACTCAAAAAATCTGCAAATAGATCCAGTTGTTCAAAAATATATCAATAACTTAAAAAAAAAGGATAATCCATTTGTTCATTTAAACATTATTAATTTTTTCAAAAATCATAGTATTAATTATAAAAATATATTTTTAGATATAATAATTTTAATAAAAAATATTATTACTTTCAAAATTTTGTCAAAAGTTTCTTTTTTTTATAAAAAAAATTCAAAACCGTTAAATAAAAAAAATCAGATGAATAATCTTGATTTTTTTCTATTTAAGTTTCAATCGATTTATAAAAATTTTACTATTAAGAATTATTACAAATCAATTTCATCTAGCCCTAATTACAATACAAAATATATATATTTTCCTGGTAATTTTGAACCAGAGGCTCAAAGTAATTTAGTTCCAGGAAAATATGAGGACCCATTCCTAATTCTTAACATGTTATCATCAGAATTACCTAACAATTGGAAAATTTTTTATAAAGAACATCCTGCTACATTTATTGTTGGAGGCCTTGGCGGATTAGCAAAAAATAAAAAATTTTATGAAAAGTTAAAAAGTTATAAATGTGTCGAGATTATACCTTTTAATGAGAGCACATTTAAATTAATTGACAATTCTGAAGCAGTTATCAGCGCAGGAGGAACACCTGGTTGGGAGGCAATGGTGAGAAAGAAGCCGTGTTTATTGTTTGGATCACAATGGTATCAAGGCTGTTCTGAAGTTTTAAAAATCGATAAATTAGAGGATTTAAGAAGTTCTATAGCTAGAATAAAAAATGGTTTTATACCTAATATTGAAAATATTAAAAAATTTACTCAATGTTTATATTCAAGCCTTTTAGATAATGGTGAGATTATTAATAGTAGTAAATCTAAAGTAGTTAAAAATGCTGATACAGACGAAATTTTTAATAAATTAGCCGATGATATTAATAAAATTTATTTAAAATTTTATTCAAAAATTTGAAAATGAGAAAAAAAACTTTTAAATTTTTAGAATTTTTTAATAACTTGTTAATTTTTATTAGTTTTCTTTTAATATTTTATTCTCTTTATAAATCAGGCTTAATACAAGAAGAAAATATTAATTTTAACTTTGTAATTTACTCTTTAGTTTTTTTTGTAATTTTTATTTTATTAATTGGATTAAATTTTACCAATGAAAATTTTAAAAGTAATTGTTTAATATTTATTTTTTCAATTATTTTATCGATATATTTTTTGGAAATTTTAAGTACTTTTATATTTAAAAATAGATTTTCTTACAGCTCTCACAATGAGATAAAAAAAAAACATTATAAAAAGATAAATAAAATTGAACCTATTTATTCATCATTTGAAAAAAGACAAAAATTATATACCCAAGGTAAGCTTGATAAAGATACTGAGGTTATGCATGTTATTAGGTCTAAAGACGTTGAAAATAAAAATATTTTTCCATTGGCTGGGATATCTAAAAAAAAAACAATATTTTGTAACGAAAAAGATGAATTCGTATTTTATAAATCAGATAGGTATGGCTTTAATAATAATGATAAATTATGGGACAGCGAAGTAAAAATAATTTTAATGGGAGACTCATTTGGCCACGGTGCTTGTGTAGATACTAGTAAGAATATTGCAGGCCAATTAAATGAAAATAACATTCCAACTTTAAATGTTTCTTTCTCAGGAAATGGCCCACTGAAGACCTTAGGTTCACTGACAGAATATGGAATAAAAAAAAAAGGAATAAACTATATTTGGCTATATTTTGAGGGAAACGATCTTTTAGAGCTTAGCAGGGAGATTAATGACAAGTTTCTTAAAAACTATTTAAATAAAAAATATTCTCAAGATCTTATAAATAAACAGACTCAAATAAACAAACTCCATAATAATCTTATTTCAAATAAAATAAAAAAAAAAATAGAAATTGAAAAAAAAAAAAATCATTTATCAAAAATTATTGCTTTTTTAAAATTCTACAATTTGAGAATGAGTTTGAATATTAATAATCCTTTTACAACAAATCAGAACACCCTCAATTTACTTGAGCAAACTTTTAGGAGAGCCCAAGAGAAGGTTGAAAAGACAGGATCAAAACTCACATTTGTATATCTACCAATGTATTTAAGATATGATCAAACTTTATTGCCTAAATCTAATTTACAAAATAAAAAAGAAGTAATTAAAATATTTACAAGAAATAAATTAAATTTAATTGATTTGGATGAGATATATTTTTCTAAACTTGAAGACCCTTTAGAAGCTTTTCCATTAAGATTAAACGGTCATTATACCGAAAAGACATACAAAGATATTGCATTAATTATAAAAGGATTTGTCCAAAATGAAAAATAAAAAAAAAATTATTTTTATTGGGAGTGTTATTTTATCAAAAAAATTTTTAGAGACTATTCTAAAATTGAAAAGTCTTATACTTGTAGCAGGAATAATTTCTGATAATAAGAATAAATTTAACAGTGATTTTGTAGATTTAAATCACGCAACAAATAAAAAAATTCCTTTTTTTAGAACATCAAATGTAAATTCAAAAAAAACATTTAAATGGATTAATAAATTTAATCCTGACTATATTTTTTGCTTTGGATACTCACAACTCATTAAAGATCCTATATTAAAAAAATATAAAGGTAGAATAGTGGGATTTCACCCCTCATCTTTACCAATAACAAGAGGTAGAAACCCAATAATTTGGTCAATTTTATTAAATAAAAATTATTCAGGCACAAATTTTTTTCAAATAAACAAAAAGCCAGATGCCGGAGACATAATAGATCATTGCAAGGTTCGAATTAAAAAAAAAATGAATGCTAGTGACTTATATAATAAGATTATTGAAACAGGGCAAAAAAGAATTCCAATTATGATTAAAAAGCTTTTTTTAAAAAAAAAACTACTAAAAAACACAAGCAAAGTAAATTTGAGAAAAAGAAAACCAGGTGAAGAGGTTGTAGACTGGAGAATGAGCAATAAATTTATTTACAACTTAGTTAGAGCTCTATCAAAGCCTTATGTTGGTACTTATTTTATTTATAAAAAAAAGAAATATTTGTTAGAAAAGACTTCATTAGTTAAATTAAAATCTATAAAAGAGAGTAATTATGAATACGGAAGAATTGTTAGAATACTTAAAGATAAAAGTTTTATTGTTAAATGCGGAGAAGGATTTTTAAAAGTATTAAATACTAAACCAAAATTAAATGTTAAATTAAACCTCAACATATTTTAATGAAAAAAGTTCTTTTTATTGCACCCCATCCAGACGACGAAGCATTAAGCTGCGGGACGTTACTTAAACATAAAAAATATGGTGATAAAGTATTTTGCGTATATGTGACCATGAGCAAAAACAAAACTGAATTAATAAAAAAAACAAAATATATCGAAAAGGTGCAAAAAAAATTAAATTTTGATAAATATTTTATTGGTAAATCTGAACCAACTAAAATTTCGAAAAAAAACTTGACTAACGTAATTGATTTTTTAAGAAAAATAATAATTTCTATTAAACCTTCTGTTTTATATATACCTAATGGCAATGACATACATTCAGACCACAGACTTATTTATGACGCGTGTGTTACATTTACCAAAAGTTTTAGATATAATTCAATTAATGAAGTTTTAGTATATGAAACATTATCTGAAACTAATTTTGGAATAAGAGATCAAAAAAAACTTTTTTACCCAAATACTTTCGTAGATATAAGTAAATTTTTTAAACAAAAAATCGAAATTTGCAAAATCTATAAAAGTGAAATGGGAAGCCACCCTTTCCCAAGATCCATTTTAAGCATAAAGTCTAATGCTATAATGAGAGGATCATATGCCAACTGTAAATATGCTGAAGCTTTCATGGCTTTGAAAATATTAAGATAACTTTATATATATTACATTATGAGTTTTAAAATTTCTAAGAAAAAAATAATTGAGGATAAAGATCCACCTTACTTGATCGCCGAAATTGGATCTAACCACAACGGTGATATGGATTTGTGTAGAAAGATTATTGACTCAGCTAAGATCGCTGGAGCAGACTGTGTAAAATTTCAATTTTTTTCAAGTAATTCAATTTTTTCAAAAAAAGTTTATGAAGATAATTATTTTATTGCCGATGATTATAGAAATAGAACTGACTATACACTAAAAGAAATTGTTGAGGCTTATTCAATCAAAAAAAATCAATTAATTGAAATGAAAAGTTATTCAAAAAAATTAGGATTAGATTTTTTAGTAACTCCCTTTTCAAAAGAGGAAGCAGACATTTTAACTAATGAAATAGGAGTAGATTTCATAAAAATAGCTTCAATGGATTGTAATAATTATGATTTTATTGAGTATGTTGGAAAAAAAAATCTTCCTACAATTCTTTCAACCGGTTTGTGTGATTTGGACGAAATTAACAAAGCAGTAAAAGCTTTCGAAAAAAGCGGTAATAAAGATTTAATTTTATTACATTGTGTTTCAATTTATCCTCCAAAAGATAAAGAAACAAATTTACATAGAATAAAAACATTAAAGGATTTGTATGGTTATCCTGTTGGTTTTTCTGACCACTCAAAAGGTTCTGAGTTGCCAATAGCGTCTGTAGCGCTCGGAGTAAAAGTCATAGAGAAACACTTTACTACCGATAAAAATATGAAAGGTTGGGATCACCACATGTCAATAGACGCTGAAGATTTAAGCTTAATATCTAAAGGAACTAAGAGAGTTTTCGAAGCACTTGGAAGTTCTAAGATATTTAGAGTTGAGTCTAAAGAAAGAACAGACTCTTTTCGGAGAAGCGTTGTGGCTAGAGTAAACATCCAAAAAGAACAAATTATAACTGAAGAAATGTTAGATGTAAAAAGACCAGGAACAGGTTTACCTCCTGATCAAATTAAAAATATTATTGGAAAAAAAGCAAAAAGAAATATTTCGCAGGACGAACTATTAAAAAAAAGAGATTTTTGATGTTAGCAATAATTCCAGCTAGAAAAGGAAGCAAAGGTTTGAAAAATAAAAATAAATTGATAATTTCGAAACTACCTTTAATTGCTCATAGTATTTTAGCTGCAAAAAAGTCAAAAAAAATTTCAAAAATTATCGTAAGTACTGATTGCAGAGAGATAGCAAGAATTTCAAAAAAATATGGTGCTGAGGTTCCTTTTTATAGAAAAAAAAGATTAGCAAATGATAATTCAATGGTAATGGACTCCTATTTTGAAGTAATTGAAAGATTATTTAAAAAAGATACAATTAAAAATTTTGTAGCCTTGCTTCCCACATCCCCTTTACGTAGTTCTACAGACATAGACAACGCTATAAATATATTTTTTAAAAAAAAAGCCTCTTCAGTTATAAGCATGACCGATGCTTATTATCCAATTGACTGGAATCATTTTGTTAATAAAAATAAAAGCGTAAGACCTTTTAATTCCAAATTTAACGCAGTTAAAAATAGGCAAAAAATAAAAAAAACGTTTATTCCTAACGGTTCAATTTATGTGTTTGATTATAAAATTTTAAAAAAAACAAGAAGATATTATCACAAAAATACTTTTGCTTATTTAATGCCCCATGAAAATTCTATAGATATTGACAACAAATTAGATTTTGAGATTGCAGCAAAACTTTTCAAAAAAAAATAATGAATGTAATAGTTTTAGGTCTAGGAAGTATTGGTCTAGGAAATAGAAATATTAGAAGCTTTAAAAGTTACGTAAATTTTTTTCTTAAATCAAAAAAATATAAATTATATGCTGTTGTGGATCCAAATCCAAAGAAACTGATGCTTTACAATGCAAATTTTAAAAAAAAAAATGTTTTAATTTTAAAAAATTTAAGAGATTTAAAAAAAGAACAATCAAAAAAAATAGACATTGTCTGCTTTGCAACACCTACAAAATATTTCATTCCTATTTTTAATCAGCTTAACACCCTGGGAATAAAACCAAAAATAGTTATTATTGAAAAGCCTGTTGCAACCACAATAAAAAATTTTAGAAAAATTATTTCAAATTTTAAAAAAAGTAAAATTATTATAAATTATCAGAGAATTTTTGACAAAAACTATAGAAAAATATTTGATAATCTGAAAAAAAAGAAAAATTTGAATTTTGATGTAAATTATAACAACGGATTATTTGAAAACCTATGCCATCTTTTATCTCTTATAATTTTTTATTTTGGAAAT
>MDSV01246908.1_pt1 | contig 12377 bp, 19 predicted proteins | sample 810851 | NCBI WGS metagenome assembly MDSV01 (sample SAMN05326640, study PRJNA326480) | marine metagenome | isolation source: seawater | place: Atlantic Ocean: North East | collected 2012
AAAAGAAATAATGTCTGATAAAGTAAAGAAAAAGTTTAAAGATACCAAAGTAGGAAAGTTCCTATCAGAGAAAGTACCAAGTATTCTTGGTATAGTAGGAGATGTGTTACCTGACGCAGGTGTATTAGGAGTAGTTAAAGGTTTGATAGAAAAAGAACCTGCTACAGTATTACCACCTGAAGATAAAGAAAAAGCAATGAAACTACTAGAGCTTGACATGATAGAGATGCAAGAAGTTAGTAAAAGATGGGAGTCAGATATGAAGTCTGATTCTTGGCTCAGTAAAAATACTAGACCTATGAGTTTAATATTTTTGACATTGTCAATGGTTTTATTAATTTTGTTAGATAGCTTTGAATGGAGTTTTAGTGTATCCACTGGTTGGGTAGATTTATTGCAAACACTTTTAGTTACAGTTTATGTAGCATACTTTGGAAGTAGAGGAGCAGAAAAATTTCAAACAATTAGAAAAGCAAAATGAATTTATCTAAAGAACTATACACTTATTTAAAAACCAAAGCTGAGGCAGATAAAGCTAAAGCACTTTTAAGTTTAGAACTATTAGGTAACAATGCCGTGGGTATAGGTGATCACTCTACTGGTGATTTCTATAAGAATGCTGATGAAGCATTATCCGGTCTTTGTGATGCACTTGATAGACTAAGCGTATTAGAGAAAAAATTTGTAGTAGAATGGGACTAACAAAAAGGCAAAAGAGTTTAAAAAGATGGACAAAGCAAAAGTGGACAACTGCATCAGGGAAGAAAAGTTCTGAGACAGGTGAAGTATATGCACCTAAGAAAACTATTGCTAGGTTAAAGAGTACAAAAAAAGGAAAAGCTAAATTAGCTGCAGCAAACAAAAAGAAACGTGCTGCTACTAAAAAAGGTAAGCAACATGCAAAGCATGGATTGCATAAAGGTAAAAAAAGATAATTATGGCACTAAAGAAAAAAAAGCCGGTAGCAGCAAAAGCAATGGCTAGATCTGTTTATAAAAAAGGTGGGTCAGTAGGATCTACTAAAAGCGTTAAAGCACCAGCAGGATTCCATTGGATGAAGTCTGGAAATAGTTTTAAGCTGATGAAACATAGCGGAAAGTTTGTAGCACATAAGGGTGCATCATTAGTTGCTAAATTTAAAGTGCAAAAAAAACATAAGTAATGGCAAAGAAAAGAGATTCAAGGTTAGCTAGAGCAGGAGTCTCAGGTTTTAATAAACCTAAGAGAACACCTGGTCATCCAAAAAAATCTCACATTGTTGTTGCTAAGGAAGGTAATAAGATTAAAACCATACGCTTTGGTCAACAAGGAGCAAAGACTGCAGGCAAACCTAAAGCAGGTGAGTCAAGCAAGATGAAGAAAAAAAGAAAGTCTTTTAAGGCTAGACATGCTAGAAATATTTCAAAAGGTAAAATGTCAGCAGCTTATTGGGCAGATAGAGTAAAATGGTAAAAGTATGTGGGAGCTATTTAAAGATCACAATGAAATTAATGAGAAGTCTATAATTGGGTTTGTCTCATTCTTTATTATGGTTGTGTTTGCATGTGCTGATCTCTTAACCGGCTACTTTGGTAAAGACCTTGTAATTAATGAATTTATATATAATTCATTTGTATGGGTCACATTGGGTTGTTTTGGTATTGCTGAGGTTGGTGCAGTTTTAAATGGCAAAAAAAAATCTGCACCTAAAAAAGAAGACGCAGATATAAACATTAATATAAGTAAATAACAATGAATTTTTATCAAGACTTTACAAGCATGTACACAAAGAACCAGTTTATAACTAGTTCTGTGAAAGCGAAGGATTATTTAGCAATTGGTATATATAAAGGTAATAGACCTGGTTCAATAACTAAATTTCCAGAAGTTTCTCTTGTTACTATGGCTGATATCAAAAAGTTTACAGACCAGCCTCTGAAAGATGTACTTGTTGTAGGAAACGTTACAGGAGGCACAAATATTTTTCACAGTGCTGGTGATAATGCAGTGTTTACAACAAGCTCTAAAATATTAATGGGTGAACCTGATACACCCTCAAACAATACAACAGGAAATCTAGAAATATTCTGGGAAAACAAAGGTACCATTAATAACAATAAAGGTGATTTAATTATTAATAATACCCAAGAGGGAGGGGCGATTGCCTTTTTAATTGATACAACTGGAGTACCTACTGTGCAAGAATCTTACTTCACTATAGATGGAGCTTCCGGCAGAACTGTATTTTATAAAAATGCTCATGTTAAAAGTAATGTAAAAGTTGAATTTGGTGGTGCTCTTAATATGTTTATTCAACATACAGGAAATTCAGGTTCAGGTTTTATATCTAATACAACTGGTTCACTTGATATTAATTCAACAACAGGAAAATTACTTCTTAATTCTGGAGTACAAATAGACATTGGTAATAACTCTGGTCTTCTATATACATTACCGCTTGCAGATGGTACTGCAAGTCAATTTATAAAAACAGATGGCTCAGGTAATTTATTTTTTGGTGATATTTTAACTTCTGACATTCAACCATTTGAAGGCCTAACAGAAAACTTTGTTCCTATACAAGGGTCAGATAAATTAGTTGACTCACCATTGAAAAAAGAAATTGTAAGCAGTGGTTTAAATAAGATGACTTTTACTAATATGGATAGGTTAGTAATTGATAAGCCTTCAAGTAATACCTCAGGAGATCCTGAATATCTTATTACCCAAGACAACACATCTAAAGCATCATTTGGTTGGGATGATGAAGACCCATCTAACTTAAATAATGGTTTTGCATTTTTATATAATTATGCTGGTAGGGGAATTAGAATTGGTTCAAGTGGTACTAATGTCTATCCAATGATAGAGATACATACTGACCCTGGTAATAGTAATACTGAAGCACGTGTAGATATACATAGAAAGGTTAAGTTTGTTGATTATGGATCTGGTAATGAAACAGGTACAGCAGCAAAATTACTAGCAGTAGATACTGGTGGAAATGTTATTGAAGAAGATCCCTCTAATTATGCAGCACAAAACATATATGCAAAAATTGCAATTCAAAATTCTAATGGTACTACTGCTATAGGAGCAACAAATACAGCAGACACATTTACTTTTAAAGAAGGTGGAGGAATAACTCTTAATGAAGATGCAAGTAATCAACTAGTATCTATAGTAGTAGATGAAGATCAGTTGCCAGTTACACGTGGTATGGGCAGTACAATAAATTATCATGGTATTAGTACTAATAATAATCAGTATGATATTAAGATTCATATTACTAATAAAACAACAGGTTCACCTAATGAAAATGAAACAACAGTAGGACCACAAAATATCTTCTTTAAAAGGCAGAACTCTGCAAAAACAAATCAAGGAGGTATGCCATGGAACTTATACTATAATCAATATAGTCCTTCATTAGATCCTGGATATGACGCTGGTTTAGGATTAGGAAGTGCAACAAGTGGTGCAAGAGTAATGTTGGAAGAAAGTGTAAAAGATGTAATGACAAGACAAGGTAGTGGTGGCTCTATAAATTCAGCATGGCAAATAGCTTCATTTGATATAGCTCAGCTTAAGTCTTTTAGAATGCCTCTAAGGCTAAGAGTTGATAATGGAGGTAGTTCCCCAGGAAATGGTACTTTAGGGCTCCGAATAATAAAGTCATCAAATAATGCACCAGATGCAACAGCTGATAAAACTATTCTACCATCAACAGTATACGTGTATTTTAGAGATACTACATTAACTAGTAGTAAAATGGGAGGACCACCGTTTAATTTACTTTGGGCAGGTTCAGATACAACATTTGCAAAGTTTCAAAATAGTGGAGAGACATATACTGCAGGATGTGATTATGTTTTTTCAGGTAATAGTGCAGGAGATATAAACAGAAAATATGAATTATTCTTCCAAGATGAAATAGAAAGTTTTGGTAGATTTTCACATTTAAATATTACTGACGGAAGAGTAGTAATGCAAGACTTACCTACAGCTGATCCTGTGTCAAAAGGAGTATTGTGGAATGATAATGGAACTTTAAAAATATCAGCAGGATAATAACAATTAAATTATAAAGCAATGAATATATTTCAAGATTTAGCAAGCATGTTTAACAAGAATCAATTTGTTATAGGTGGTGTACCTAAAGCAAAGGATTATATCCCTATTGGAATAGATAAAGGTAACAGGCCTGGTACTCCAATAAATAATCCAGAAGCTAAACTAGTTACGATTACTAACTTAGCAAGTGCTGTAGCAAATGTTCTTGAGCAAGCCTCAGATTTTAATAGACTTAGAGTTTTAAATTCTGCAGAGGCACAATTTAATCCAGTAGAAAATACGTCATTAGTTACGTTTGCAAAGAGAACGAGTGATAACAGTATTCAAATAGCATTAAACGAGAAGATTCAGTTCCACGGTACTCAAGCGAGTGGAACAAACCAATATGGTAGAATGCTTGGTTTAGAGGTTGAAACTGCATACAGTGGAGGTTTTCCTCAACTTGTTGCACAACAGATAAAAAGTGAGTTCAAGGGATCTGGCAATGCTTACTTCGTTATAGGGCAGATCAATCTTGCAGAGTTAGACGGTACTGGTAATAAACAAGTGAATGGTATTTATGGTCATAGTAATCAACTTAAGATGTCAGGATCTGGTACAGACACAGCTGAATTTATTATTGCTCATCATAATACTATTGACATAGACAATGCAACTACAGATATTAATAATGTTTATTCTGGATACTATGAGATAGATGTAAATGCAGCAACTACAATAAATGATGCATATCAGATATACCTTAACTATAAGAAAAACACTGAGACACTAGTAAATTATAAAGGTATCTATCATAAGTATGATGGATCTGCAACAGGAACTGCACAGTTTATACATAATGAAGCAGATTTACCTCTAGATACTGCAGGAGCTGTAAATGCTAAAGAGTTAAATCTTAATGCATTAAATGCAGCACCAGATAGTGCTAGTGCAACTGGTACACCAGGACAAATTAGAATAGATGCAAGTCATATTTATGTATGTGTTGCAACTGATACTTGGAAAAGAGCTGAATTATCAACCTTTTAATTAAATAACTATGAATAATAAATTATCAATAAGAGGAGGAGAGGATGCACCCATACCTCCTAAATGGGATTAGAGTAGTTAAACATTACGGAATAACTATATTACTCTAAATAAGAAGGGCCTTAATTGGCCCTTTTTTTATCTTCTTCCATGTAGCTTGAAACTGATGGTAAACCTGAGTAGTGACATACATCTTCATATTTTTCTTGTTCTTTATTCTCTTTATGTATATCCCAAGTCAGTCCACACATATATATTATAAATATAAATGATCCAAATAAAAATATTATAATACTCATAACAAATATGCTGTTTCAGTTCCAGCATCTCCTGGCTGAATTTTATACTCACTAGCTTTCTTTATTTGATTTCTCTCAACCTCAATTTCTTTTTGTAGGTTAGCTAGGGCTCTCCATGCAACTTTGGCTGAGTGACGTTGACCATCATCATCAATCTTACCGGCATCTATAAGGTGGCGTGCTAATGCATCAAGTTCATCTGAACTCTTACCTCTGTCCCAATGCAAAGGTTTATCTGGATGGTGCTGTTGGTTTCCTGCTAAGGATACTTTAGCAACTTCCATAATTGCATCAGGAAAATACTTTAATACTCCAGTAAATACTGGGTGTGCTTTTCTTTCTTTTGCATTCATCTTTTTTTCTTTTTTTTCTTTCTTCTTTCAGCCATCACATCTTCAATCTTTCTAACTTCATAAGCACCACATGGCCCTGTACCAGCACCTAATGTTGCTTTTCTATGTGTTCTTTGCCAATTGTATGTTTGGCTATCTTCATCACACGGAATAAAATTTACTCCAGCTTTACGATATCTTTCTAATTCTCTTTTTTCTTTCCTTGTCATATTATCTCCATGGTAACATTGTCATCCCAATTTTATTTAAAAGTAATTCAAGTATAGTAAATATAATACCACAAACTACTATCTGATAGAACCACCACTTCCAGCCTGTCAAAGACAAGGCCCACTTACGCAATGGTGATTTCATGGCTAAGCCATATAAATATTCTTTAATTTTTTTCATTCCCATAAACTATCATGTGCAAGACTTCTGTGATACTCCCATCTATCACGGGCATCTCTAATAGAGTCTTCCTTATTATATATTATAGTGTCATTACTATCTATATACCAATCTAACACTTCTGGATCTTTATCCGGGTTATACACGTTTTGCTTACATCCTAAGAAGTGAAACAATACTAGCATATACATCAATGTCAATAGTATAAAATAAATTCTTTCTTTCATAAATTTAATTTTAAGAGAAGCCTGGGCTGCTGAAATAAATTTCAGGTTGGTTTCAGCCCATGCAACTCCAGTTTAATCATGCCAAGAGTCAGAAAAAACTATAAATCTTAAAAATATATATATTAATAAGATGCTTATGATAAACTTCCAGATCACTTAAAGTAAATTCTCTACTCTGTTCTGGATAATGTCTACGTCTACTGTATTTGGCACTTCTAACCAGTCAGTATCATCTATCTTAGTTTCTGATACTTTAGTATTAGGGTTATAAATATTTGTGAAAACAGTTTTTGTCTCACTATTAATATTAGAACCTTTTAGTTGTGCAGTAATGTAATCATGAAACTTCTGTGTATCTCTCAACCATGTACGTGGATGAGATTTCTTAAGTGCATGTGTTACATGATTATAAAATGACCAAGCTTTATTATCACCACAGTTGTAGTTATATGATGGCTTTTGCATCTCTGTCTTAACAATACTCATTTGTGTATTATCAAGAAGATCAAGATCACAGTATAACATTCCAAGCATTTTAGCCTGCTCTTCTTTTGTAAGATTTGTATTTCTTAAAAAGTCTCTGTCATCAATAATCTTTCTGAATGTTACTTCAGCTTTTTTAATCTGACTTGATATCTGTGTTGAAATATCATGATCAGCGGATCCTGTATGCTTACGTGCAAAATTCATAAGATCACCACTACATGTACCATTGTAACATACCATTACGTATCCTCCAATTGAACATTGAAATCTAGTAGATTTATCATATGAGTTTGTCCATGCAAACATCATCCCTAGCTCAGTTTCTTTACTGACTTTTTCATCTGTAGTTGTTAAAGGACTAATATGATAAATACCTTGTGCTACATTGGCATTCATATTAGCTCTATACAACTCTTTTGTTACACTAAATCCGCTGTCATTCAGCATCTTAAGTGTTGTGTCTATTACCCTAGCGTGGGGTATGACTGTATAACTTTTACCGTGTTGTGGTAAAGGTTGTGCCTCAAGATATGTTCTTGTGGTCTCTGTTGGTTTTGTGTATCCCATAATTTATAAACTTTAAAAGTGTAAATATAAGTAAATCATTTTGATATAGCAAGTTTTTCCTCTTCAATCCAAGAAATTTGTCCGTCTTCTTCTGCCTCAGCAATTGCTAGCTTTTTATTTAAAGCCCAGACGCCCATCCATTTCTTATATAAACTAGGGTTTGGGGTATTCCACACTTTATCATGTGGAATATACCAAACATTAAAAAACTTAAGCCCTTTTTTATTCTTCATAATTAAAATAATTCAAGTTGACTTGTAGAAACTTTAAGTATATTATTTATTTCCTGCTCTATTGCAGATATATAATATACCTTATCTATATTATAGCTTTCCCATTGCGGCTCTACTTTCATCTTATTAAAGATAGTTTGCAGCCACTTACCAGATTCTAGTTGTATCTCTCTTTGATCATTCTTATTTACTTTAATAATCTTAACACCGGTCTTGGAAATATAATATCTATTTATCTTCTGTAATTTATTCTCCATAAACTCTCCCTGATTTATAGTTCTAGAAACTTGTTGCCAATCACCTTTAGATTTACCACCTATGCAGTAGTCTAATATGTTTTTGTTTTGTTCTAGATAATCATGGGGTAGCATATCATGAATAAAATAGTAGTAGATAGCTTTAGGTATAATAAGTTTAGATTTGTTTTTATGCAACATTAAATTATGGAAATCAAATCTACCCTTGAGTTTGGTTGGTGCACAATAAAACTTATCCTTATCTACCTTATATAGATAATGAGGGTTCTTTTGTTTCAACTTTCTGAACTCTTCTATTGATACTTGCTTATAATTGTTTAAGCCTATGTAATTATTTACATCACCAAGTACCAGCTTCTGATATTCATCATGCTCAAGCTGTAAATTTGTTATGTCTTCCCATTCTTTACATACCTCAAGATACTTATCTTTTTGATCTCTTGGTATTCTAACTTCTACACCATCTGTGTTTTGTAGTAATGATACTGAACCAGGTATAGCTTCCATAATCATTTCATACAGCATCATCAGCGTAAGCTGACCATTAACTGTAATCTTCATACAAAGCTCCGGGTCATAAAAGAAACTATTTATATCATTACTCAAGCCAAAGGTTGAGTTTAATATAATCTTATAAACATAGTTCATAGGATTACTCTTAGGTATCTTCTTTCTTTCTTTGAAGAACCATTCATATTGATCACAAAACATATCCGCTGGGAAATGTCCTGGTGACCACCTATTCTTAATAACAAGATTAGGATAGAATGATGTCACATCTGAAGACATAATTATATTATCTTCATCAGATTCATACACTCCTGGTTGACGTGCACCATGTGCACCACCTAAACCAAAGTAGGTTGTTACACCTTTATAACTTACATTATACTTAAACCCGCGCCTTGAGTTAGATGGATCTAGCTCTACATGTTTAAATCTATCTAATAGAACGTTAAACTCTGCTGATTTAAAATTAATATACGGGAGTATTATATCTTTAAATTTAATTATTTCTCTATGAGTCCTCATTTTCTTGAGTTCTCCCTTAGGTATATTAAGTAAGTTAGATAAGTAATAACCAAATAGTTCTTTACTTATTCTTGGTTCAGATGCACTAAACAAATTGATACCATACTCTTTAGTTAGTGTCTTACGTAGACTTACTAAAGACTTAGATCTATTAAATATTTCTTTTGTTGATTCAACATCATTAATACAATATTCTATAATAGTATCTAACTGCTCTTGTGTTTCAATTTTTGTTTCATGTGATATAGGCATATCTAATATATTCTGCCAATCCATACTGTATTGAATCCATTTCAAGCTTGAACGCTTTGCAGGATTATCCCAATGATGCATTTTAAATATATCTATTTGCCCTATAACCATCTTCCATATAGGATACTCTGAAAACTTTTTATTGTTTGCATCAGTGATTGTCTTTTGTGCATATCTATAAATAGCTCTAGCTACCTCATCGGCTGTACCCTCGGTCCAGTCTTGATAGTTATCTATAATATAATGAGTGACCTGTGCATCAAAGGCTAAGCCATTGAATGATATGTGCCACTCTCTGTTATTTATGTTTTGTTTTAAGAACTTTATGAAATCATCTCTATCATCTCTAAGCTTATGTATTACAAATACTTTCTGCTCTTCTGTTTTGTAGTGCTTAAATACACCTACAAAGCAGTTAGATAGAGTCTCATAGTCCATTACCCAATGAGTCATATGCTATATGTTATTAGTTAAAAAAAGGGCCACAATGTAGCCCTTTAATTAAAATCAAAAAAAAAACAAAAACAAAATTACAATTCTGTAATGATCTTAGATACTTTAGTGTCTTTGACCTCTACATCTGTGAATTGCTTGTAATCAAATGTCTCAGCATTGATTGCAAATATATTGATGAAATCATGTATATCATTTTTCTCACCAATATAATATTCAGAATAAGTTTGTTGACTTACTCTTTGTTCTTTCATTGTTTTACCGGTTGTCTTATTAGGAACCTTAAGCCTCATTGGTTGACCATCATCATTTAATCTTGGCACCATATGGAATGTAGTTTTACTATTCACTCCTATGCATGCTAACATACCTGATTGTGGGTCAAACATAGCTTCAATATACGGAGCATCTAAGCTCACGGGAATTAAGTTAAAGCTCTTAGCTCCTCTAAAAGAAGAGTTAACAAGCATCATGTTTTTACCTATACTCATAATTGATTTTTATCCAAAGATAATGAATTTTTGAAATTATGCAAATCTATTTTCATAGGATATGAATAAAATAATGTTTCTTTTATTTTATCAGGAGGGCTACATACTTCATATACCTCCTCAATAACTTCTAACTCTACGTCAAAGTAGTCTGCGTAAAGCTGGTGTATATCTTCTTCTGGTTGTAGAAAAGATTTTACATATGATGATATCCTACCTTGACCTCCAAAGAAGTCTAAAATGGCTATCTTACTGCTTACACTGAACGCTGAATATCTTCCTTCAATAAATTTATCAAAGTCATGTTTATATTCATTCATGTTGAAGATTATAATTTGTTCTTCACCTAGATCATAATGTTCCATTTGGTTTTGTAATAATGGCAAATGATCTAACTGAAACTTAATAAACTCTTCATTACACTCTGTTTTGTATACACAAATAAATTTATAGTCAAGATGGTCATAGATTTCATCCCAAAAACAATATGTTTCTGTTGGGACAAAGTCTATTCCCTTCTTTAATCTAAGTAAAGGATATAAAAATACTTTACTTTTTTGAAAATATTCAGTATATACACCTCTCATACTATAAATTAACCCTTCTTACTAAGAATTCATAGGGTAAACTAAAGTTTTTGGTGTCAAAATGATACTTTGCGGCCTCTAAAGCATTAAATAAGTCATTCATCCAGCTTGACATAGACTCAATTGATACATTAAATATATAAACTTGGTTATAACTATCTATTGCAATAAACCTAAATCTAATAGTATAATCTTTCTTATCATCAGATAAATTCTCAAATACAAGTTTACTATAAACAGCAGCTTGCAGCCAATAATTATAGTACTCTACAGTATCTTTAAAGTCAGCTATACTTTTTGATGTTGTTTTCAAATCATATATTGTAACTTCTTTTGTCTCATCATTAATTTCATAGAAATCAATGTAACCGTGAAGACCAAAACTATAATCTTTTAAATCACATTTTAAGTATGCTTCTGCATATGTAGTAATAGGATCTAATTCAAAGTCTGATTGCTTTTGAGCCAATGCTGTTTGAACTTCTTCATTGTTGTTCAGTAACTCAACTCTTTCTTTGCATTTATTTAATGTATCAAGATCTATAATATTCTTAATATCATTCATCATAAATGCCCAATAGTCTGAATTATCAGAAGTTCTAATTTTAGAGAGTCTTTGCTCATCTTTTTTTAAACTCTGGTAAAGATTTACATCTTTAAGAGAGTCTAGTATAACAAAGTCTTCAACGTTCTCAAGCTTTACAGCATCAGTGTAGTTAGTCATATTATATAATACTTTCTTTACACTATCTGATGGTGTTTTGCCAGGAACAATCTTAAACTTTTCATTAAGTTTATCTGCCTCAAATAAAAGGCAATGTATAACACTGCCTTCTATAAGATGCTTGTCTAACCTAATTTCTTTTTCCTTTAATATATAATCTTTGTAAAACAAAGAGGGGGAGAATAATAATCTATTTAGAGAAGAGTAGCTAAAGTTAAATGCTTTAGCAAAAAACTCTTCTTCTTTATTTTTATCTACCATAATGTTGCTAATGTATATAATCCATACAAGCAGAATAGTATTGCAGTTATGCCAACTGTATAAACTAGGTACTCTAGCGCTTGCATTGAATTTTCATACTGGTTTTTACTTCTACCCTGACGGTATTTTATATCTTCTTCTGTCATTTTATCTAATTTTTGTTGAAGTTTTTGTATAGCTCTTTTATTAGGCTCTAATGTTGCGTATTTAAGTTTATGTATTTTGTCAATTATATCTTTATATTCTTTCTTACGCAAATATTCTTTACCATTATTACCAAAATGTCCTAAGCTCATCATTAAAAGGGTAAATCATCAAAGCCGTCTGGCCCAGTTAACTCTTCTATAATTTCCTTACCTGATGGTTCTTTAACAATACTGTTTGCATACTCATCAGATAAACATATATCTTCTAATTTAATTAAGAATACAGGCTTCTCACGGTTTGCAAAACAATATCTTTCTATTACTTCTTTATGAACGGTTTCCCTAATAGTTTTCCATACCCATTCAGTCAGTGATTGCTCCTTAACTAATTCAGATAAAAGCTTTTCATATACTTGTATTTGATAATAGTTTGTGCTATTTGGAGTTATATCTTGCAAACGTTCTTTCAGAGCTTTTACATTTATTGTATTCCAATTTGTTGAATAGCGGATAGTATCATAATTCATAGTCCACATA
>MDSV01034922.1_pt1 | contig 12375 bp, 11 predicted proteins | sample 810851 | NCBI WGS metagenome assembly MDSV01 (sample SAMN05326640, study PRJNA326480) | marine metagenome | isolation source: seawater | place: Atlantic Ocean: North East | collected 2012
CACAAACAAAAAATGAGATTCCACATTTTTATCTTACAATTGAAACAAGAATGGATAAGCTTATAAATTTAAGAAAAAAAGTTAATTTTAATAGTGATTTCAAAATCTCTTTTAATGACCTTATTGTTAAAGCATGTGCAATGGCAATAGCCAAAAACCCAGAAACAAATATTTCTTGGGTAAATGGTAAAATTCACCAATATAAAAATATCGATATTGCAATAGCAGTAGCTTTAAAAGAAGGATTGATTACACCTATAGTCAAAGATGCTGATAAAAAAGGATTAGTTGAAATTTCAACAGAAGTTAAATCTTTAGTAAAAAAAGCTAATCAAAATAAATTATTACCAGAAGAATATAGCGGAGGATCTATAACTATCTCAAATTTAGGCATGTTTGGGATTACAGAATTTCAAGCAATTATTAATCCACCACAATCAAGTATTATTGCAGTTGGATCTATAATCCAAAAACCTGTTGTTAACGCTGGCAGTATTGAAGTAGGCAATACAATGAAATCTACCATTTCAGCAGATCATAGAGCTTTAGATGGAGCAGTTGCGGCAAAATTACTCAAAGATTTTAATGATATATTAGAGGATCCATTTCAAATATGGTTGAATAGCCTCGATATGGAAGTTATTTAGATAAAATGACAAACTTTCGACATCCTGAAAAAGTTAAAAATAAAGTTAATCCAATCCCAAAAAAACCTTCATGGATAAGGGTTAAGGCTCCGACATCAAAATTTTTTAAGTCAACAGAGAGGCTTTTAAAGGAAAAAAAAGTTATAACAGTTTGTGAAGAAGCGGCATGCCCTAACATAGCTGAATGTTGGCAAAAAAAGCACGCTACTTTTATGATTTTGGGTGATACTTGCACTAGAGCTTGTGCATTTTGTAATGTTAAAACTGGTAAGCCAAATTTTATTGATCATGGTGAAGCAATAAGAATTGCTGAATCAGTAAAACAACTTGAATTAGAACATGTGGTTATTACTAGTGTTGATCGTGATGATCTTATTGATGGTGGGGCTATGCATTTTATTAATGTTATTGATTCAATTAAAAATCTTAATCCAAAATGTAGCATAGAAATTCTTACGCCAGACTTTAAAAATAAACCACAAGCAATTGATATTCTATCAAGAAGTTTGCCCGATGTTTTTAATCATAATCTTGAAACTGTCCCTCGTCTTTATTTAAATATACGACCAGGTTCTAGATACTTTACAAGTCTTAATTTGCTTCATGACATAAAAATTAAAAACCCAAATATTTTTACTAAATCAGGATTAATGGTTGGTCTTGGAGAAACAAAAGAAGAAATTTACCAAGTAATGGATGATTTAAGATCTGCAAAAGTTGATTTTATAACAGTTGGACAATATCTTCCACCAACCTCAAAACATGCTAAATTAGAAAGATTTGTTACTCCAAAGGAATTTGAAGAATATAAGCAAATGGCTTATGCAAAAGGTTTTTTAATGGTTGCTTCATCTCCATTAACTCGTTCAAGCTATCATGCATCAGATGATTTTAGAGTTATGCAACAAAATAGAAAAAATAAATTACATTCTATTCAATGAAATCATCAATTCGTGAAGAAATTATAGATCATAATGCAAAAGAGCTATTTGAAATAGTTTTAGATATTGAAAGTTATCCTTATTTCATACCTTGGTGCTCGGCAATGAAGATTCATTCAAAAAATGACAAAGAAATATATGCAGATATGATAGTATGGTACAAATATTTTATGCCTCAGAAATTTGGATCACATGTTGAATTCGATAAGAAAAAATTAAATATTAAAACAACTTACATAGAAGGACCATTAAAAGACCTTAAGACAGATTGGACATTTAAATCTTTGAAAAAAAATCAAACATTAATTAACTTTACTGTTGAATTTGAGTTTAAAAGATTCTTTCACCAAAAAATTGCAGAAACATTTTTTCCTCTTATTGAAAATAAAATGATTGAATCTTTTAAAGTGCGAGCAGATGAAATTTTAGATTAGATCGTTAATTTTTTTGAATACAAAATCCCTTGTCTTTCTTTGTATATCTAATCTACTACCTTTAAAATTTTTCTTAAATAAAAAATTTTTATTTTTAAATTTAATACCAATAAAGACTAAACCAATAGCTTTTTTATTTGTTCCTCCATTTGGACCAGCTATACCTGTTGTTGATATAGTAATTTTTGTTCTTTCTTGAATATATAAATTATTTATCATTTCTTCAGCTACATTTAAACTTACTGCACCAAATTTATCTAATATTTTTTTTGAAATTGATAAATATTTTATTTTAGATTTATTTGAGTAACAAATAAGACCGGTTGAAAAAATTTTTGATACTCCATCATGCTTAACAAGTGTATAAGAAATTAAACCTCCAGAACATGACTCCACTACTGAAATAGAGATATTTTTTTTTATTAGTTTATTAATTATTTTACTAAATAAAGGCATTTAAAATATAAAGAGTTACAATTGTATATATTGATGCAACTATATCATCAAGTAATACGCCTAATGAATTATTCATATTTTTATCAATAATGTTAGCAGGAAAAATTTTAGTAATATCAAAAAATCTAAATAATATAAAAATAAGTATTAGGGTTAAAAAATCATTAAATATATAAATAAAATCATAAAAAATTAATATCATATAAATGCCAAGAAATTCATCAATAACAATAATTCCTGAGTCATGGGTTTTTGTATGAATTGAAAAATATTTAATAAAATATAATGAAAGAATGAATATTAAAATAAATACGGCAATAAAAATCTCTGTTGATACTAAATTAAAGTAAATTACTGGAAATAAAATTATTATTGATATTAAAGATGAAAATGTTCCAGGCCAAACCTTAAAATAACCTGAGAAAAATAAAGATACAAATATATTAGTTATAATTTTCATTTGAAATCTGGACTATTGCTTCTGCTGCTATACCTTCGCCATTACCAATAAATCCTATTTTTTCATTCGTTGTAGCTTTTATAGAAATTATATCACTTTTAATCTTAAGTAATTCAGCAATCTTTTTTTTCATAACTGAAACATATTTTTTTATTTTTGGTTTTTCAGCAATAATATTAACATCTAAGTTAATTATATAAAATCCCTTTTCTGATAATTGATTTTTACAATAAATAACAAATTTTGAAGAGTCTGCATTTTTCCATTTTTTATTTGTGTTAGGAAAATGATATCCTATGTCTCTCATAGATAAAGCTCCAAATATACTATCACATATAGCATGTAATCCAACATCAGCGTCAGAGTGGCCAATTAGTTTAGAAAAAGGTATTTTAACCCCACAAAGTTTAAGTCCATTATTTGAACTTTTGTTTATTTGATGAATGTCATAACCTATACCACTTTTTATTAGAGTTTTTTTTAATGAATTAAATAAAATCAAATCTTCAGCATAAGTTAATTTTATATTTCCTCTTTCTCCTTTCAAAAGATAAATTTTATAATTAAGTTTTTGAATTAAACTTGCATCATCTGAATGATTTTCATTTTTAAATTTTCTGTGAGCTTGTATTATCAAATCATAATCAAATCCTTGTGGAGTTTGTATATTTAAAACTTTTGAGTCTTTTTTATCAGCTTTTTTTATTTGTCTATCATTATATTCCACATAAGGAATACAGTTATTATTTTTTACAAGTTTCGATAATATTTTTTTTAATAAATTATTTGAACAAAAAGGTCTTGCTGCATCATGTATCAAAACTTTTTTTATATTAAGCTTATTAATTTTTTTTAAAGCTTTAAATGAAGATTCTTGTCTTGTTTTACCAGAATTTGAAAAGATAAATTTTTTTTTATTATTAATATATATTAAATTTTCCTTAATTATATTAACAAATTTTTTATCTATTGAAATAACAATATAATTAAATAGCTTAATGTCTAATTCAGATATAAATATATTAATAATAGATTTACCCCCTATTTTATAAAATTGCTTTGGAATTTTTTGACCAAATCGGCTACCTTTTCCGCCTGCAAGAATTACGAGTGCATTTTTCATAAATTTAATTTATATAACCTTTATATATATTTACATTAAAATTAAGTAATAACTAAAGTCTAAAAGTGTTTGATTTATCAAAATTTTTAAAATCCTTTCATTTAACAAAAATATCATTCTATTTTTTGATTTTTCTTATACTCATCAGTTTTTCAATAACCTTTTATTTATTGCTTCCAAACAATGATTTAGTTAAAGACCCTCAAAGACTGCAATATTTTTTACTTGCTGATATAATTTTTGTAATTTTATTAATTTCAATAATCATACGACAAATTGTTCTTATCCTAGTCAGAAGAAAGAAAAGTTATGATGAATCAAGGCTATACATAAAATTTGTAAATCTATTTGCAGCTATGGCGTTAGGACCAGCTATAGGTCTTGTTATTATAACCTCACTATTTTTTAATTTAGAATTAAGAACATGGTATGGAGATGCTGTTAGAGATGCAGTTGTCAATTCAAATATTGTTGCTAAAAATTATGAAAATGAAATCCAGGCTGAATTAATTTCTGATACTCAATTAATAATGAGAGAAATACTTCAATCATCAACTAACAATGAAGTAAATATAAATAGTATTCGTACAGCATTAAGTGAATTTATAAACCTTAGAACTATTTCAAGTATTTATATATTTAGTAATGATGGTAATATTTATTTGAGCTTAAAAGATATAGAAAATTCAAACTTTTCAAATCCTACTTCAGAAATCTTAACTATTTTAGATCAAAATAGGGTTTATATTTTCCAACTAAATAAAAATTCTATAGCTGCTTATAAAAAAATAAATTTTCTAGACAATGTATACATGCAAGTTAATCGCCAATTAAATACTAATATTTGGGATCATATAAGCGCTACTAAAGAAGCATACAGAATATATACTATTAAAGAAGAGGAAAGCTCAGGAGTTCAAGTTACTTACTCAATGATTTTTGTGTTATTTTCAATTTGTTTTATTTTAATTGCAATATTAATTGGTTTTAATCTTGCTAGTAATTTAAGTAAGCCTATAACAAATCTTATTCAATCAGCTAATAAAATTTCTGATGGAAATTTTGACGCTAAGGTAAGTGAGTCAGATCAATTTGATGAAATAAAAGTACTTTTATCATCTTATAATAAAATGATTTCAGAAATAGAAAATAAACAAAATGAACTTATTTCAAAGAGTAATCAAAATGAAGAAAAGAGAATATTTATTGAAGCTATATTAAGTCTTTTGACAATTGGTGTTTTATCTTTAGATAAAAATTTTAATATTATTCTTCATAATAAAACTGTTTTCAATCTATTTAAAAATACTAAAAACTTTAAAGTAAATGATAATTTTTTAAATATTTTTCCTGAATGGGAAAAAATTTTTAATAACTTTAAATTATCTAAAAAAATTCTATTAAATTTCCAATATGACTTTAATATTTTAGATGATCAAAGAAATTTTAATATAAGAGTTATAAAGGAAATAAGTGATAATGAAATTGAAGGATATGTAGTTGCTTTAGATGATGCAACTTCATTAATACTTGCAGAAAAACATGCTGCTTGGTCTGATATTGCAAGAAAAATTGCTCATGAAGTAAAAAATCCACTTACACCAATAAAATTATCAGCTGAAAGGATTGAAAAGAAATTTTTAGATAATAGTCACACTCAAGAGGAGATATCTCTTTTAACAAAAACAATTTCAAGACAAGTTGATGATATAGGAAAGTTAGTAGATGAATTTTCATCTTTTGCAAGAATGCCAGAGGCAGAAATAAAATTAGACAACTTATCTCAATGCTTAGAGGAGTCTTTTCAATTGTATAATAATTCAAGAAAAGATATTAAACTTAATATTGTTAAGTCTAAAAATGATGTTTATTATCAGTTCGATAAACTTCAAATCTCTAGATGTTTTAATAATTTAATCAAAAATGCAATTGAAGCAGTTGAAAAAATACCTAATCCCGCAGTTGAGGTCAAAATTTTTAATGAAAAAGAGAATATTATTATAGAAATTAAGGATAATGGAGTTGGTATAGATGATAAAATGGTAAGTAAAATTTTTGAGCCATATTTTACAACTAAAGCTAAAGGAACTGGCTTAGGACTATCGATTGTTAAAAGAATCATTGAAGATCATGGTGGTAAAATTAAAATAGACAAAAATAAAAATATGGCTGGAACAACATCTATAATTACATTTGAAAACAATGCATAAGGTTTTAATAATTGATGATGAAAAAGATATTTGTTTTTTAATATCTGAAATTCTTAAAGATGAAGATTATATTACTATTAGTGCATTAAACTCTGATGAAGCAATAAAAAAATTTATAGAACATAAGCCTGATTTAATTATTTTGGATGTTTGGCTATCAAATAGTAAACTTGACGGCATTGAGCTTCTTAAAGAGTTTAAATCTAATAATAATAAAATACCAATAATTATCATTAGTGGTCATGGAACTGTGGATTTGGCTGTCAAATCTATTAAAAATGGAGCTTATGATTTTTTAGAAAAGCCATTCAATAGTGATAAATTAATTATACTTACTAAAAGAGCCATTGAAAGCTCTCAATTAATTAATGAAAATAAAGATCTAAAAAAATTGGTTGTACCAAATATTCCTTTAATAGGTAATTCAAATTTCATAAAAAAAATTTCTAAATTAATTAAAGATCAAGCAAATTCAAATTCTAGATTATTTATATCCGGTGATTTTGGCACTGGAAAAAAGCTCCTAGCTAATCAAATACATCAAAATTCATTATTTAAAGATAGGCTTCCAGTATCAATAGATTTTAGAAAACTATCAAATGAAGCATTGGAAAAAATATTTTCAGATAATCCCCAAGATTTAAATGAAAATTTACTTATAAGATCAAATAATAATACATTAATTTTATTAAATGTTGATGCATTACCTATTAATTATCAAAAAAAATTAATATTTTTTTTAGAAAATATAATTTTTTTTGAAAATCTAAATATAAAATTAAATTTAAAGATTATTAGTATTTCTGAAAAAAAAATTAATGAAGAAATCGAAAAAGGTAATTTTTTAAAAAGATTATATGATCGCATTTCCACTGATAGTTTTTTTACTATTCCCTTATCACAAAGAAGAGAAGATATATTATTGATATTAGAATATTATTTAATTGAGATTAGTGGAAATAAAAAAAAATTTAAATTTTCCAAATCAGCATTAACTAAATTGCAAATGTTTGATTGGCCTGGTAATATCTCTCAACTTATAAATTATGTTGAAAAAAGTCTTATTTTAAATCAAGATAATAATAATGAGCTCGAAGTTGATGATTTAGCTCTTCAAATGGGTGATGATACTGCTATTAATTCAAATAATCAATCTTTAGATTTATCATTAAAAGAGGCAAGATTAGGATTTGAAAAAGAATATTTATTATCGCAAATAAAGAGATTTAATGGTAATATATCAAAAGTTTCCGAATTTACAGGTATGGAAAGAACTGCGCTATATAGAAAAATAAAATCTTTAGATATTAAAATAGATTAATAGAATAAATAAATAAATAAATAAATGAAAACAATTATTTGTGGAGCAGGTGATGTTGGTTATAGCATTGCTGATAAATTATCAAAAGAGAATTTTGAGGTTACTGTTATCGATGAATCTGAGGAGAAATTATCAAAAGTTTCTGAAAATCTAGATGTTAAAACAATTAACGGAATGCCTAGTCTGCCATCGGTTCTGTTAAGTGCTGGCGCAAAGGATTGTGAAATTTTAATTGCTGTTACCAAAAGTGATGAGACAAATATGGTAACATGTCAGATTGGACATTCATTATTTGATATCCCAAAAAAAATTGCAAGAATTAGACAACAAGACTATCTTCAGGCACAATGGCAAAATTTGTATAATAACAATAACTTTCCTATTGATGCGATAATATCACCGGAACAAGAAGTAGCTAAGTCTTTATATAGAAGATTAATATCTCCTGGAACCATCGATATGTTAGAGTTGTCTGATAAAAAATTAAAATTAATTGGTTTAAAATGCGAAGATAATTTTGTACACGCAGGATTAACAGTGAGAGAATTATCACAAAAATTCCCAGACTATCTTGCAAATATAATGTTTATTTTTCGAGATGATAAAAAATTTACAGTTAACTCATCTACAAAAATTGAAAAAAATGACTCAATATTCTTAGTAGTTGAGACTGATAACCTAAGTGATGTTTTACTAGAATTTGGCCATCAAGAAATACAAGCTAAAAAAGCAGTAATTATTGGAGGTGGAAATATTGGGTTTTCACTTGCACAGTTAATTGAAAATTCGGATACGTATATTAAAACTGAAGTTATTGAAATTAATAAAGAAAGAGCAGAATATTTAGCATCTAATCTTCAAAATATTACTGTAACAAATGGTGATGGTCTCGATAATAATATTTTAGAAGAAGTAAATATTTCTGATGCAGGTTATTGTATTGCAGTTACAGAAGATGATGAAGTAAATATTTTATCATCTTTATTAGCAAAAAGAGCAGGCGCACAGACATCTCTAACTTTAATAAATAATAGTAATTATTCATCTTTATTAACGAATATTGGTGTGGATATGACAATAGATCCAAAAATTATAACTATTTCAAAAATACTTGAGAAAGTTAGAGGTGTTAAAATTAGAAATGATTATTCTATTGGTGAAGGCTTTGGGGAAGTTATAGAGGCTGACATTCAGCAAGATTCTTCTCTTTGTAATAAAAATTTAAAAGAATTAGATTTACCTAAAGGCATAAGGATTGGATCAATATTAAGAGATAAAAAAGTAATAATTCCAAATAGTCAGACCGTATTCAAAGAGAATGATGACGTGGTTTTTTTTGCAGAAACAGACTGTATTAAAAAATTGGAAAAACTATTATCCAAAGTTTAATTTAATGCCAAATTTTGCTTATATTAATAATAGTTTTATAAAATTTAATAATGCTAAAATTCATATTGAAGATAGAGGATTGCAGTTTGCTGATAGTGTTTATGAAGTAATTGCAGTACTTAATGGTAATTTAATAGATTTAGATTTTCATTTAAAGAGATTAAATTACTCTCTTAAAGAATTAGATATTAAATATAAATTTAATAAAAAAGAATTTAAAGAAATATTTTTAAAAATCTTAAAAAAAAACAAAACTTCAAATGGTATTATTTATTTACAAATTACAAGAGGAACACAATATAGAGAACATAAATATGAGAATAATTTGACTCCAACATTAATTATATATACTCGTAATAAAAAATTTAATATTCCAGGAAAAAATTTTAAAGGTGTAAATGCAATAACATATGAAGATTTACGTTGGAAAAGAAGAGATATAAAAACTGTTAATTTACTTCCTAATATAATTGCAGCAAACAAAGCAAAAAAAATGAATGCTTATGAAGCAATTTTATTACAAAATGGAAAAGTAACCGAAGGTACTTCTTCAAATATTTGGATTATTAAAAAAAATAATTTAATTACACACCAAGCTAATTCAGATATTTTAAAAGGTGTAACGAGGACTTCGTTATTAAAGATTATTAAAAAAACTTCACTTAAGTTATTTGAAAAAAGTTTTTCTTATAAAGAGTTGTTACAAGCTGATGAGGTTTTTTTAACTAGTTCAGGTAGTTTTATTACCCCAATACTAAAAATAGATCAAAAGAAGATTAATAATGGAAAAATAGGAAATATTACTTTGAAACTTGCTGAAATGTACTCTAAATCATGTATACATGGATAAAGTTAGACATGAAGATATTCAAGATATTTGCTTTAATATTAGTAAAAAAATTATTTTACCTAAGTATAAAAATCTTAAAGAAAAAGATATAAAATATAAGAACGGATCTGATTTAGTTACTACTGCTGATGTAGCTGCAGAAAAAGAACTAAAAAAAAATTTATTAAAAATACTTCCTTATTCTAATTTTATTGGTGAAGAAGAATATGCTGTTAATGAAAATATCTTAAAATCATATCAAGATGATAATTTTTGTTGGACCGTTGATCCAATTGATGGAACAGCAAATTTTGTAAAAGGTAGAGATAAATTTGCTATTATGATTGCTCTAACTAAAAAAGAAAAAATATTATATTCTTGGATATATAAACCTTTAGAAAATTTAATGTGTAATGCAATTCTTAATGAAGGTTCATACATAAATAATATTAAAATAGAAACAAAAGGTGTAGATCGCTTAGAAAATGCAATAGGCTCAATTAGCACTAAGTATTGGGATGATAAATATTGGGAACAAATAAAAAATTTAAAAAATGAATTTGCTGAAGTTAAATCTTATAGATGTATTGGTTATGAGTATATAGATATTGGTCAAGGGCATAGAAATTTTGCTATTTTATCAAAACTCTCCCCTTGGGACCATATTCCAGGAGTATTATTTGTTAGAGAATCAGGTGGTTCAGATATTGATTTTGATAACAAACAATATGATTTCACAAGAAAAAACAACAATTTAATTGTCGGGAATACAAAAGAATTTAATCTAAAAATTTTAAATAAATTAGGAGCTTAATATGAGTATTAAAAATGTTTCGTTTGTCGGTTTAGGCGTAATGGGATATCCAATGGCAGGTCATCTTAAAAAAAATGGATATAATGTTACTGTTTTCAATCGTACAGAGTATAAATCTCAAAAATGGGTAGATGAGCATGGCGGCAAAATGGGAAAGACACCAGCAGAAGCTTGTGCAAATGCTAAAATAGTTTTTATTTGTGTTGGTCGTGATGAAGATATTATTGAGGTGATGGAAGGGAAAAGTGGTATTTTATCATCTGCTAGAGAGGGATTGATAATTGTTGATCATACTACTGCATCGGCAGAGATTGCGAGAACTTATTTTGAAAAACTTCAAAAACTTAATATCGCTTTTCTAGATGCTCCAATTTCTGGTGGTCAAGCTGGAGCAGAGAATGGGGCATTATCAATAATGCTTGGTGGTGAGCTTAAAGATTATGAAGTTGTAAAGCCAGTTTTAGAGTCATATGGAAAAGCAATTGAGTTAATTGGATCATCTGGATCAGGACAAATCGCAAAAATGATAAACCAAATTTGTATTGCGGGTTTAGTACAAGGACTTTCTGAAGGTATGGCATTTGGAAAAAAAGCAAATGTTGATATGGAAAAAGTACTGAGTGTTATTTCAAAAGGGGCTGCTCAGTCATGGCAAATGGAAAATAGATATAGAACAATGCTAGAAGGTAAATTTGATTATGGTTTTGCGGTAGATTGGATGCGAAAAGACTTATCTATATGTTTTAATGAAGCAAAAAAGAATGGTGCTTCACTACCTATTACGGAAATTGTAGATAAGTATTATGAAGAAGTTCAAAAAAATGGTGGCAATCGACTTGATACATCTTCGCTTATGACATTAGTCGATAACTAAATGTCAAGAAACTTAATTTTAGCAATTATTTTGTTAATTGCTTCATCATTTTTTTGGTCAGGAAATTTTTTTTCTGGAAAGATAGCTTTTTTATCGGATCTAACTCCTTTTAAATTAAGTTTTTTTCGTTGGATACTTGCTTTACTAATTTTACTGCCTTTTACATATGCTCAAATCATTAAAGATTTAGAATATTATAAAAAAAATATTCTATTAATGACTGTAATTTCAATCTTAGGAGTCACAATATTTAATTCTTTTACTTATATTTCCCTTCAAACTACTATGGTTATTAATTCAACATTAATGGCATCAGTTGCCCCTGTTATGATGATAGGTTTTTCTTGGTTAATATTTAGAACTAAAACAACAACACTTCAATTTACAGGTATAGTTTTATCTCTACTTGGTGCTTTTGCTATTGTGTTAAAAGGTAATTTAAACAATTTATATAATTTATATTTTACAGCGGGTGACTTATGGATGTTAGCTGCTGTTGTTTCTTGGTGCTTATATTCAGTGTTACTTAAAAAAATTGATAGTAAAACATCTCAACTAGCAAATTTAGAAGTGATGATAATTATAGGTGTAATATTTATAACTCCATTTTATATTATAGAGTCATTTAATACCACTTATCTTCCATCAACGGGATTAGATTTTGCTATAATTGGCTACGTTGCTGTCTTTGCAAGTATTGTAGCTTTTTTTTCATGGAACAAAGGTGTGTCAATAATTGGACCAAATAGAGCGAGTCTTTTTTTACATTTAATACCTGTCTTCAGTGCTATATGGGCAATCTCTTTTTTAAATGAGAAATTTGCGTTTTTTCATGTCATCGGAGTACTTTTTATACTATCGGGAATTATATTATCTA
>MDSV01141805.1_pt1 | contig 12375 bp, 11 predicted proteins | sample 810851 | NCBI WGS metagenome assembly MDSV01 (sample SAMN05326640, study PRJNA326480) | marine metagenome | isolation source: seawater | place: Atlantic Ocean: North East | collected 2012
CACTTAAGACACCATTAATTTTTGTGATAGAATCGAAAACTTCTTTTTGGATTCTTGATTTAATTAATTTTGAATCATTATGATTCATAACGGCCAAGCGTTTGCAAACGCATTATTTTTCTTTTTGGGTCACTACTTTTTAAAACACAAGACCCCGAAACTATATTTTCTGCTTGAAGCTTATTTACAATATTTTCATTAACACCACCATCAATACATAATATAAAATTATTTCTAAAATTTAAATTATTTATTTTTCTTATTAAATCAAATCCTCTTGAGTCAAATCTTTGGCCAGAAAAACCAGGATTTGGGATAGTAAGAACAAGTACATAATCAGATATTTTTAATAACTCAATTATGTCGTGTGGGTTAGTATCTAATGTTATAGCTAAGCCAGTATTTTTACCCGATGCTCTTATCTTATTAAACAATTTTTCAATATTATCTTCAGACTCAGCATGTACGTAGATAACGTCAGAATGCGGTATAAGCTGATCTAACCAAATTGAAGGCCTCATAGACATTATATGAGTTTGAACTTGAGTTCCTGGCCAATAAGCCTTCATAGTTTCTAAACGATATGGCTTAACTTCTTTAGCATTGGGATTCATTGAATTATCAATCACATCAACATGTATAAAATCAGGATATGACCCTATCTTATTAAAAATATCATGAAAATCTTCAACACCATTCGCATAAACTGCTACACCTACCTTTTTAAAATCTTTAAAAGAATATTTGCGGTGTAATAGGTACCCTAATAAAAAACTCAATCCAGAAATTAATAATCTACCTGATTCATATTGAAGGTTATCAAAAAGTAGTAACTTTATTAATATCCATTGAATAATTCCTGAAATGGAGGAAATAAAAAGAAAATAAATCAGCGCTCTATCTCTTCGAGATCGAGGTATTTTAAAGTTAAATTGCACATTTGCCCAAAATGCAAAAACTATTCCTAAAAAAACTGCAAATAAAGTGGATATATAATAGTTGTATTTAAGATGTAAAAAATAATTTCTAGAAAAAAATTCAATTATTAAAGATATAAACCCAAATATTATGTATAAACCTAGGAACCTAAAACGATATAAAAAATTCTGTAACCGTGCATTAACGTAAGGGCTAAAAATTTTATTCAATCTGAATCCTGACCATAATAAGCATCTATACCATGTTTCCTCAAAAAATGCTTGTCATGTAAAGCTTGTCCTAGATTATTAATCTTGGGATTAATTGAAATAGTTAAAAATGCTATTTTTGCTATATACTCTAGGCGTATCGCATTTTTAAATGCATCTTCAATTGAAGCACCCCAACAAAATGGGCCATGGCTGGAAACTAAAATACCTGGACATTCCAAGGGGGAAACTTCTATTTCTTTTAATTTTTCAATAATTACTGCACCAGTTTCTTTCTCATATTCAGACCTTATTTCATTATTTTTCAAATCTCTAGTAATAGGTATGGAACCCTGCCAGTAATCAGCATGAGTAGTACCAAAGCAAGGTATTTTGAGTTTAGCTTGCGCCCAGGCAGTCGCATAAAGAGAATGTGAATGAATAATACCTCCAACATCATCAAATGCTTTATATAATTCTAAATGAGTGGGGGTATCAGAAGATGGCTTTAATCCGCTCAACACCTTACCTTCAAAATTAACTTCAGAAATATCATTAAAGTTAATATCATTAAGTTTAGCACCTGTTGGTTTTATGCAGAAGGTATCTTTTTTAGTTCTAGCACTTGCGTTCCCAAACGAGTCGACAACTAAACCACTGTTCGCAAGATCTAGATTTAATTCGTAAGTTATTTTTTTAAAATCCACTTTTCCCATAATATTTTTAGCCAAAAAATTTATTTATATTTAAACTAATCTAAAATTATCATTTTTTAAAAAGATTATATGAGATTTGAAAAAACACATAACCCCCTTAACAAATAAATAATCTATTTATATAAATCTACTAGTTTAGTAAATAAAAAATCTCCAATTTTTTTCGCTCCTGAAGGAGTATTATGCATAGAATCATAAAAATCATTTTTTATATCAAATTTTAATTCAGCATCTAAATCTATAAAAATAGCATCATTTTCAATGCATATTTTTTCTAATGATGCATGATATAATCTAATCATGTAATAATAATCTACACTATTATACTTAAATCCATCCATATCAGCCAATTTTGGTCTACCAATTAAAGTACCATCGATAAAATCATAGTCTCTTCTTCTAGATTGAGTTACAAAAATTGGTTTTGCATCATATGATTTAACCTTATCTATTAATGAATAGATTCTTTCTTCATATGATAATAGCCTATCTTTTAATATTTCTTTATAACCAGAATTATATGCATCACTTGTCCAATTTTGAGTTGAAAATTCTTGATATTTATGAGCTGAATTATGCAAAAGCCCAAATTCATAAGCATAAAAGATATTTTTTATAATCTGATATGCACTATAAGTAGCGCTTCTATTCTTTATATTAGACTTTATTTTATTTATGAAGTTTTTTTGTTCATTTTGTATTTTATCTTGATCTTTTTCTGCATTTTTATAAAAGTCATTTACTCCTATATAAAATAGAAAATAGTCGGGTTTTAAATTTGGTATTTCACTAAACCAGTAATCAAAATTTTTTAAATGCCCGTATGTTGACTGACCGTCTACTCCGGCGTTAACTACATATACTTGTTTGTTGTCATTTATAAAATTATTTTGCAGTACATCTTGCCAAGTATAACCATCGCTAATATAATGTTGATCAGTGGTGCTTCCACCTACTGTAAAAATGTTTATACTATCTATATTAGGGTATTCACCTCGCAAGCCAAAATGATCTCTAGTGTATTTAGCAGTTTTGTATTCTGATGGATACACATTTTCAATATCAAAACGGACTACTTTATTCCTAATAATAACAAGTTGATTGATTTTTTTTTGAAATATCCAACTACCAAATATTAATTCGAGTATAGCCAATCCTAAGATTAATAGGACTAAATTTATTCCAATTATTTTTAATAGGTGCCTAAATTTATAATACGAAATAATAATATAGGCTCCCCTTTAAACAACTCCTCTTTTAGAATAATGCATAGATAAATGGTGCAATAGCTGTCCCCTCTGTTAGAACAATTAATGTCCCAAATAATAAAAGAAAGAATACTATTGGCGCTAACCAAAACTTTTTTCTTACTTTTAAAAATTCCCAAAATTCTGTCAAAATTGATAGTTTAGACATAAATATTTCCTCGATTTAATTTCCTAAAATTGCTTCTCATAATCTTGGTTTAGTTCATCTGATTCATCACGCGCATTCCAATATGAATTAAAATCTGACTTTTTGAGGCTCAAAAAATCTTCTCCTAATAATCTTGTCATTAAACCAATTGGTGTTAAAATGAAGTAAAATACCACGCCAAGAACAACTCTAGTCATAATCCATCCTAAAATAACAGCGAATGTCATCCATAAAATATAAATGGGTTTTAATAGAATTGGGATAATAATCCCTAGGCCAATGAACCCTCCACCTATGTAAGCAATGATTTGATGGGATGATTTATCATAATAAAATAATATAGCAGAAATAATAAATAATATTATCCCAATGGTAATACCAAAACTTCTTATATCTTTATTACTTGTTTTTATGTTTTTTATTTCTTCATACATAATTAATCTAATTCAAATTCAGACATCCAATCTGAGTCTTTATCTAATGGTTTTTGTTTTTTCTTTGATAATAAATAATTATTCAAAATCAAATAATCCATTTCAGTTCTCATAAAACAGAGGTAAGCATCCTCAGGTGTGCAAACTATAGGTTCCCCTCGAACATTAAAAGAAGTATTAACAATGACTGGACAACCATATTTTTCATTGAATACTGTAAGCATATCATGATACCTTTTATTAGTATACCTATTAACAGATTGTATTCTGGCAGAGTAATCTACATGAGTAATAGCAGGAACTTCAGATCTCACAATATTTAATTTTTTTAATCCAAAGTACGATTCTTGCTCCTCATTCATTGGAAGCTGTTTATCCTTCTTTAAATCGGCAACAAGCAGCATATATGGACTTGGACGATCAATATCAAAATACTCTGAGATATTTTCTTCTCTAACTGAAGGTGCAAAAGGACGAAAACTTTCACGATATTTTATTTTTAAATTTATTGTCCTTTGCGTATCCGATGACCGCGAATCTCCGATAATTGTTCTTCCTCCTAAAGCCCTAGGACCAAATTCCATTCTTCCTTGAAACCAGCCAATAACATTCTGTTCATTTATCAAGTCAGCTATTTTTCCTGGTAATTCTTCATCTGTGAGTTTTTTATAATAATAACCTTTTCTATCTAAATAATTTTTAATCTCATCATTACTAAACTCCGGCCCAAGGTAAGCACCATTCATGAAATCTGTTTTGCCATCTGCCTTCCTAGTATTTCCTAAATGTTGATACCAAGCAATGTAAGCGCAGCCCAGAGCACCTCCTGCATCTCCTGCTGCAGGTTGAATAAATATATCATCGAATATGCCAGATCGAAGAAGTTTACCATTCGCCACGCAGTTAAGTGCTACACCACCTGCAAGGCATAAATATTTTTGGTCAGTAATACTTTTAACATGCTTAGCCATTTTAAGCACTATTTCTTCAGTCACCTCTTGCACTGATCGAGCAAGATCCATTTCTTTTTGAGATAATTCAGATTCAGGCTCTCTCGGAGGACCACCAAATAAATCATTAAATTTTTTGTTAGTCATAGTTAAACCAACATTGTAATCAAAATAACTCATATCCATATTGAAAGATCCATCTTCCTTAACATCAATGAGATTATCATAAATCAAGTCTTTATATTTTGGCTCACCATAAGGTGCAAGACCCATAACTTTATATTCACCTGAATTAACTCTAAAACCAGTATAATAGGTAAAAGCAGAGTACAATAAACCAAGTGAATTAGGAAATTTAATATCAGCTAAAACCTCCATTTTATTGCCATTGCCAATGCCATAGCTAGTAGTAGCCCATTCGCCTACTCCATCCATTGTTAAAAAGGCAGCATCTTTAAACGGAGAAGCATAAAATGCAGATGCCGCATGAGATGCATGATGCTCTGGGAATAATATTTTTCCATTAAATCCAATCTCATCCTGAATAAGCGATTTTATCCATAATTTCTTTTTTATCCATAATGGTATCGCTTTTAAAAAGGAGCCAATACCTTTAGGCGCATATGAAAGATAAGTTTCAAGTATCCTCTCAAACTTCAAAAATGGCTTATCATAAAATGCTACAATCTCTAAATGATTAGCAGATATGTTGGCTTCTTTTAAACAATATTTAATAGCATTCATTGGGAAATTTTGATCATGCTTTTTGCGAGTAAATCTTTCCTCTTGAGCAGCTGCAATTATTTTACCATCTTTTAAAAGACAGGCTGCCGAATCGTGATAATAAGCTGAAATGCCGAGGATATACATCTCCAAAATTAAATAATTTTTTAGTATTTAAGAACTATAACTAAAAAAACTTAACAGAATATGGTAAGTGTATATAGAATACCCCCCATTTTGGTTTAACTAGAGTATTGAATTGAGTTCTTCTCCTATTCAACAACCTTCATCTTATTTAGACACTTCAAAATAGTCAAAACATTAAAATAAGACTAAAATTCAATTTATATATCTCGTTTACTATCTAATCACTTCTCGTGAATATCTGCAAAAAAAATATTACTGAATTCAAAACCAAGTATATATAAATTTCATTATATATATAGCATATCTCTTAACTTTTTTCATTCAAATAAGACAACATAATAGTTATATGGTCAATAAATATTTAAAACTCATAAGAATTCAACATTGGGTAAAAAACACCTTCATTTTTTTACCACTTTTTTTTTCTGGCGAATTATTTAATTATCAAATTTTCTTAAATACTGTTTTTATTGCTATTGGTTTTTCTATGGTCTGTAGTTCTATCTATGTTATTAATGACTTATTTGATATTGAATTTGATAAAATTCATCCTACTAAAAAACATAGACCCATAGCTTCGGGAGAGATTAGTAAAAGACAAGCATATATAACTTGTTTAGTATTTTTCTTGAATGGAATATTTATTTTATACTTAACAAATTTATTATGTCTTCTCCTAGCTCTTCTATATTTTTCCATTATGATTTTATATTCAGCATATTTAAAAAAACTCCCTATAATAGATTTATTTATAATTTCAATAGGATTTATTATTAGAATTTTAATTGGGGGAAATGCTTCTAATGTTTATGTAAGTGATTGGACAATAATAATGGTTTTTTTACTTTCATTATTTATTGCTGTATCTAAAAGGAGAGATGATGTAATTCAATATAAAGAAAAGTCTAGATTGAATCGTGAGGTAGTTATTCATTATAACCTTGACTTTATTAATTCCATAATTTCAATAATATCATCTGTACTAATTGTTTCATATTTAATTTTTATAACTCAAGATCAAATTATTTTAAAATACAATTCTAAAAATCTATTTTTTACTTTCATATTTGTTATAATTGGCATCTTAAGATTTAACCAAATCACACTTGTTGATAAACAAAGTGAGTCTCCTATTAAAATTCTATTTAATGATAGATTTATGCAGATAAATTTATCACTTTGGTTAATATTATTTTTATTAATGATATATTAATAGATGTATGAATAAGAACTGGGGAAATTATCCAAAGCAAAAAACGTCCTCTGAATTATTTAATTTAGATAGAAAATCAAAAAATTTCACAAAATATTGTCTCCCCTATGGTAATGGAAGGAGTTATGGAGATAGTTGTTTAAGTAAAAAATTGATTGAAATGAAACAATACAATAAAATTTTAAATTTTGATAAAGATAATGGATCTATTTTAGTCGAATCAGGTATTTTAATTAGCGATATCATTGATATTATTTTACCTCAAGGTTGGTTTTTACAGATAGTTCCTGGAACAAAATATGTATCAATTGGTGGAGCAATAGCATCAGACATTCATGGTAAAAATCATCATAAAGTAGGTGCATTTAGTAGCTGTATTAATTGGTTTGAATTATTATTGCCGAATGATGAAATATTGAAGTGTAGTAAAAATACTAATATTGAATTATTTAGATCTACTTGTGGTGGAATGGGCTTAACAGGTATTATTTTAAATGTTAGTTTGCAATTAAAAAGGGTTTATTCATCCACAATAAAGCAAACAATAATCAAATCTAAAAATTTAAAAGAGACATTTAATATATTTGATAGTATTGATGATGAACAATATTCTGTCGCTTGGATTGATTGTTTATCTAAAGGAAAAAAATTGGGTAGAAGTTTGATTATGTATGGTGATTTTTGCCAAAATGGAAACCTGAATCACAAGAAACATTACAAATTTAATATCCCTTTTTATTTTCCATCTTTTCTTTTAAATAGTGTGACTATAAAAATATTTAATTTTTTTTATTATCATAGAATATTAAGAAATAATTACCAAACAGATATATCATTTGATAAATTTTTTTTCCCATTAGATTCAATTGAAAATTGGAATAAAATGTATGGAGAAAATGGTTTTACACAATATCAATTTGTATTACCATTAAAGCATAGTTTTAACGGTATGTCAGAAATATTAAAAAAAATATCTGAATCAGGTAAGGGTTCATTTTTAGCCGTATTAAAATTATTCGGTAAAAAAAATAATAATTATATGTCATTCCCGATGGAGGGATATACATTAGCTCTAGACTTTAAAATTGAAGAAGGTATTTTTGACTTATTAAATACATTAGATGAGATAGTAGAAAAATACGAAGGTAGAATTTATCTTGCTAAAGATGCTAGAATAAATGAAAGTGTATTTAAGAAGGGTTATCCTAGAATTGAAGATTTTAACCGAATTAGAAGAAAGTATAAATTAATTAATCATTTTCACTCTGCTCAATCCAAACGACTTAATATTTGACTGTGAGCTATATTTTAATAATTGGAGGTAATAGTGATATTGGCAAAGCTTTAGCCAATAAATATGCAAAAAATGGATACAATTTATTTTTGGGATGCCGAGACTTATTAGCCATAGAAGATTTTTGTTTATTAGTATCAAAAAAAAATAATGTTACAGTAACTGCAAAAAAAATAGATGTCACCGATTATAATTCTCATATTGATTTTTATTCAAATTTAAATCCTAAGCCTATTGGTGTTATTTCATGTGTTGGATATCTTGATAATCAAATTAGTTCTCAAAATGATTGGAATGAATGTCTAAAGTCAATTAACAGTAATTACGTTGGTATCGTTAGTATTTTAAATATCATAGCAAATGATTTTATCATTAGAAAAAACCATGGATTTATTATAGGCTTAACTTCTGTTGCAGGTGAAAGAGGTAGAGCAAGCAACTATATATATGGTAGTGCCAAGGCAGGCTTATCAGCATATTTTAGTGGTCTAAGAAATCGATTGCAAAAAAATAATATAAAAGTCATGACCGTTAAACCAGGATATGTGAAGACAAAAATGACTATTAATCTTAACTTACCTAAAATTTTGACTTGCAGTCCAGAATACATATCTGAAAAAATTTATTATTATCAACAAAGAGGTAAGGATGTACTTTATGTAAGATGGTTTTGGAAATATATAATGTATGTTATAAAAATAATACCAGAGAGTATTTTCAAGAAACTATCTTTGTGAAGTTGGTTATATTTGTTGAAAACTAAACCAAAAATTCAGTTCATTGATTTTGATGGAACGATTACTTATAAGGATTCATTTATTAAGTTTGTGTTTTATTATAATGGCTTTTTTATTGGTATAGGTTTATTTTCATTAATAATTCCTATATATGTACTATTTAAATTTGTTAAAAAAGATACTGGCATATTGAAAGAGTTTGTAATAACTCTATTGTATAAAAATACTACAGTATATGATTTCGATAAAATTGCAATAAAATTCTCACAAGAAATCTTACCTAAAATGATAAAACAATCATTTAAAGATCATATTTTTAGAACATCCAAAAATAGTAAAATTGTTATAGTGTCTGCATCTTTACATAACTATCTTAAACCATGGTGTGAAAAAAATAATTTTGACTTAATAGCAACAGGATTAGATTATAAAAATGGGAAATTAACTGGAAGTTTTAATACTAAAAATTGTAATGGTGAAGAAAAAGCACGTAGAATTAAGGAAAAATATAACTTAAATGATTTTTCTGAAATTTATGTTTTTGGTAATTCAAATGGAGATAAAGAAATGTTAGAGCTAGGAACTAAAAAACATTACAAATATTTTAATTGACATTATCACTTTGCCATAAAAATCAAATATTTTGAATTTTAAAAACTCAATTTTTATTAAAAATTAAAATAATTTATAGATCTTTAAATAAATCTATAGCTCAATTCAATTTTTTAACATCTCTTCCACGGAAAATATTTTAAATTTTTGAAAACTAGCATAAGGTTTAAAGCTATTAAATCTTTTATCATCAAAATCTCTTAAAATAAGATATTCTGCCTTACCCTTTAAACTCCCTATATTTTTTGATGGGTCCTTAAAATAATTTTTAATTAACTTATTTCTATTGGACCATTCAATAAAATAATTTTCATTAAATGGAAATAAATGATCGACATAAATTGCTCTTCGAGCAAAAATCCGCATATAAGAATTAAAATTAAAATCATTTGGATAAACGATAAATGTATCATCTACTAATGTTGAGTCATTAATCCATTCAATGAAATTATGTGAATCCGGAATTATACCGTTTTCAACTTTTAGTAATTTATTTTTTGGAATATTTATTACAATAATTATAAAAAAACATACATTTATAAAATAAAAATACTTCTTTGTTTTTATTAATATTTGAAAAAGTCTTTTTGCATTTAACATAGAATCAATATTATTTATTTTTGATAAAAACTTTATGATTCTATCATATCTATTTTTTTGATTCAATATATGATTGATAAATAAACAATATTCAAATAATAATAATTGAATACCAAGCCGAGTAAACCTGTTAGGAGTTAATGTAGCTATTAATTTTGTTGGGAATAATTCTATAAAAAAATATGTTAAAAAAATTGATCCTGAATAAAAAATAAAACAAAATAAGAAAACTAACTTCAGTCTTGGGATATTTGAAAAAAAATATGGCAGTAAAATTACTATAGGTATAAAAACCATCCTGCCATTAAATATTTTAGAAATATGGAAATGATGTGGATGCCTCTCATAAATATGGATATTTATAAAAGTTTCTGGAGATAAATTTGTTTCATAAGAGAAACTCATCTTAATACCTATAGCGACAATCAATAGGCAGCCTGTTAATATAACTAAATGAGAATAATTTAAAGATTTTAAAAAGAAAAATATAAACCAAAAACTTAATATACTAATTCCTAAAACTGGATTCAGAATACATGAAATAAAAAACATTAATAAGCTTATGATTTGATAATTTTTTGAATAACTCAAAAGAAATACAAAACCAAAAAAATAGCTTAAATAGCTTGAGTATGCTGTTTGCATATGGATAGTAGTAGGATAACCTGCACTATTACCCAAGATTAGAGAAAAAATTGGCGAGACTGCTGTTTCATGTAATAATAATAAAAACATAAACAAATAACACATATAAATATTTTTGTTATTAAACCAAAATTTTAAAATATTAACTGTTATTTGAAAAAATATAACTGGATAAAAATATCTTAATAAATCAAGTATTTCTGCAAATAATAATGGAGAAATATTGAACGAATCAAGCATAGTAATAAATTTTGAAAATAAAAATTTTGGCGATTGTATTAATGCATTGACGGAAAGATCATTTTTTAAAAATTCAGGATGTAAAATTTTATAACTTATAACATAATCTGCTGTTTCAGGCCATCGAAATACATTTTTGTGCAAATCATAAAAGAATAGTTTTAAAAAAGATGCAATTAATAAGGCATACGAAAAAAATGCCTCAGAGTATTTTTGAATTAATTTTGAATTTGATTTTAATAAAGAAGAAAAAATTATTAATGATACTATGCATATCATTATGAATACTATATACCTAAAAACTAAATTTCCTAAAAATTCCATAACCATATATTAATTATAAACATAATAGAAATCATTTTTGATGTGCCTCTTTTTAGATGCCTTGTAATAGGTTCGTAAAGTAAGAATCTTCCATTGGTGGATTCAGTCTCAAAGCAATCCTATCCGATAACGATTGGAAGTGATCTTGTGAAAGAAAAATAAAGACATTTATTTTGTTACTTTTAATTTTATATACCATCTAGTATGTTAATTATTATTAAACAAATCAAAATCTTTTTTATTTTTAAATTGCAATCCATCATTGATTAATCTTTTCATAGAAAACTCTTTTAGATAATATAAATCTACAAAAAAATAACCGTAGAATGTGTCTGCCTTTTATCTGCACCCCCCACCATAACTCGGGATATGCCACCCCTTTTTCATTGAGTTGAGCAATTCAAATTGAATCGGTGTCCTAACTTTAGTGTCCTACATTAGCATAATAATGTTATACAATTATTATAGATGATAAGAATGGTAGACCTGTAGAAAAACAAAAACTTCTGAGGCTAATCGAGGGTTTCTAAGGAGTGGGCGTTGAGAGATTAGAACTCCCAGAATCTGCCTTATAAGAGCAACACTCTCAACTATTAAGTCCATATATTGCAACACTTACGGTACAGACCAATGAGAGGTGTCCATACAAAGTATGCCCATTTTATTCCCGTTTTTAATGGGTTTAAATGGTATTAAGTAACATAGTGATATACTTGTCTTCACTTGGTGGTGTAAGTCTAAGATTGATACGCTCTTTTTGTAATCGGAAATCATCATTATAAAAAGAATTTATATGCCTAATTATGAAAAATAAAATTTTTCACTATTTTCTTGAATTTCTTCATCTCTTTTCATTAAAATCAATAACAAGAAGGAATTCACATACCTTGCCTTTTCTTTAAAATCCGCAATGTATTTGAGTTAAATTAAAAAAAAACAAAAAAGGAGTAGACTATGAAAAAATTAGTTCTATTATTTTTTGCGTTATCATTTACATCTATTATTTATGCACAGTCAGTGTCTGGTACTGTGACAGATGATAATGGTAACCCTTTAGTAGGAGCAAACATTGAAATTGTAGGTACAGGGCAGGGAAGTTCATCTGATGGCTCTGGTAACTATATGATTACTGATGTCGCTTCTGGTGATGTGACTGTTAAAGCATCTTACATTGGACATAAAACTCAAACAAAAACA
>MDSV01085486.1_pt1 | contig 12374 bp, 11 predicted proteins | sample 810851 | NCBI WGS metagenome assembly MDSV01 (sample SAMN05326640, study PRJNA326480) | marine metagenome | isolation source: seawater | place: Atlantic Ocean: North East | collected 2012
TCAACGGGGCAGCCTGGTGGGGTGGGGTATGGAAAAGTGCGCACCCCGTGCGTGTCGGGCGGGTGCATGTGAAGCCATGCACCTTGTGAGCACTTTCAGCTTCGAGCGGGTTTCCCGCCTCTTCCCGTCTTTTCCCGCCTCTTCCTACTTCTCCCCTCTGGTGTACAAATCTAAAATCGATTACGGAGACAGCATTCGCTCCGTCCATTTGACCAAAAAACCGGACCGTCTCAAATGGAGCTGGTCGTCCAAACTGCTCAGACCACCGACCCCGTTTCAACCAACCAACTGATCAACCCTCCGCTGTTGCGCGACCCATTCCGCTTCGCCATCACCAAGTTGGAAGACGCGATGACGGACGACGAACATGTTAAGAGGACCATCTCCTCGATGGTGTGCAACATCGAATCCAACTATCTGCAATCTGCCATTGACTCGCTCACAAGCACCGGCAGCGTGGCGCGCGACGCGGTAGTTGTCGCCGAGTTGGAGCCCGTCAAGACCTTTTGCCATCGTATCGTGTCGACCCCGCCTGAAGCGGGCTACGACCTTGGGCAATGTACTGGCTATTCAGACGGATTTTTTCGCAACGTGGCCGAGAATGTTCTCACCAATATGGTGAACAAGGAATTCTACGCGTGCAAATGGCACTCCCCAACCGCCGCCCTCACCTTTGCCAAGCGCCTCCTTGGCACCCTCGGTGCCAATAGTGTTCACATTCGGGTGCGAGCCCTCTCGTCACTCTTTGAGACTATCACCAAAATGCTGAACCACACCAGTTACATACAGCAACCTTCCCTATTCGACTTGTCGCACCTCTCCTCAGCGACGCTCTTGGTAACAGATATTCGTGCTGTTGCCTCCCTCGATCCTGTTCTCAGCTTTTTGAGCATGTTTATGGCCTCCATCATCAACGAATGGTTCAATGTTTCGTCGCAACGTCAGCAGGCTCTCAACGGGTGCGTCTATGAGTACCTCGCGGCACTTGATGAAGTTACAGTGGACGCGGTGACCCGCATGGGAGCGACACTGCGCGCCGCCGAGATTTCCAATTCGATACCCGTGATTGTCCCCGCCTTCAAGAGCATCTTCCATCATTCCTCCTCGCAGATGATGCGCGTGCCCGAGAGCATCGATAAGCTCGGTCTGGCGGCCGATTTCGTCGCAAGCAAGATTCAGCTCCGAGCGTGCAGTCGCAAGGTGGTGGAGGAAATTGTGCGTCAGCTCAAGCAGTTTTATGCGGCGCGTGCGGCACAACGCAACAAGGATGATGAGCTCCTCGAGGCGCGGGTGCTGCAAGGCACTTGCTTTGCGGCGACGGTTTTTCTTACCGCGGCACTTGGTGAGATGGTGGTGGTTGGAGCGGGTCTTTGGGATCAAGAGGACGAGGCTAACGGTGAACAGTTTGAACCTTATATGCCCGAGCCGACGAGTGAACAGGCGCTTGAAGACCGGCGTTGGACTACCGTATACAGCCACGTTGAGCGCCGCATTGAAGAGGATTTGAAACCAATCATCCAGGCGGCCACCCTTTCGGTGGTGGACGCAAAGATCGACATGCGCGTCGACGTGAAAATTGTGGCCTTGATTACCAAGCGTCTCACGTGGCTGATTCAGGCCATCAAGTCGGGCGAGAAGCACGACTTGTGCGAATTTATCATCCCCCCATCCACAGAAAACCTGAAGCGGCTTGGCCTCGCAGAGCCCTACTACTATATAGGGTCGGATCTCCTTTCGTCGACGGAGCTGCGCAATCAAGGCGAGTGGTGCACCGACACCAATGGGGTGCGGTTCACCACCTCGCCGCAAGCGTTGCAGATGTTTGAGACCGAGGAGCGCAAGCGCCACGTGGCATTGCACGCGTCGATGGTGCGCAAGCTCGGCGAGATGCTCGCTCGCGTTCACAAGCAACGTGCGCATGATGGGCTTGAGTGCCGACCACTTACCTTCTTTGACACTGAGGGCAATCTCCGACGCGTGACCGCGGCCTTGTGCTGGAAGGTGAGTGATGCAGCAGCTGTGGATCAGATCTTCCAAGGCTTGCTTTGGCCCGTCGCCATGTTGGCGAATAGCCGCTCACAGCCGCGCGGCTCGAGGTGGCGCACTCAGTACGACACGTGGAGGTGTGTTTACTTTCAAACCCTAAATCGTTCATATGATCTCACGTTCCGCGTTGGAGGATCACAGGGCATGGCGAGGCATCAAGCGCCTGCGCGCCACTCCCGGCTCGGCGACGCCCAAGAAGCAAAAGGAGAGGCAGCAGGCTCCTTACACGACGCCGCCCGAGCGGTCTGCGTCGGAGATCACCATGGAGGATGGGGAGTTGGATACGGAAAAGGATTACGCATATTCGGATTGAGCGGGTGTGTAAGCGGGACTGTACGGCGCGTTAAAGACGGAATCCTCTTTTGAGGACACTAAAATCCTCGGATGTGGAATTGTTTTGGTGGTGGAAGAGTTGTGGTGGGATCGAGTAAGGACGCGCCGTTACCCTTTTCGCCCGACCGGTTTCCCGCTAAGGAAAAAGTTGTTTATAGAGACCCGCTCCTTCACTCCAGTGATGTGTCCATCACCGACTTTCCCATCACCTCAAAGGAGCCACTGTCTTCCGTGAAAACGTCCTTACCTTGCAGAGTGAATCGTTCGTTGCTCAGGAATTGACGAAACCACTTTTGAAACTTGAAACCGACCCATCCTCGGAAGGAACCGGGATCTGCTTGAGTGCCGTATGCGGTATCATACAATTCGACCGCGACCAGCATCTCAATGGTTGACACTCGAGGCTCACACGGTGCCTCACGGGTTACAATGTTGATGTAATTTACCTTCGGTCGCCTGTCCGATCTGTACACAAGTTCCGCCTGAATCTTCTTTGGAAACTTGGTTTTCAGGGTGGAGATCAACTGTGCAAAAGCGGCACCATTCATGGCACGTCGTGTGATGACGATGCGTAGCGTATACGTGTGCTTCTTGGGAAATATTGTTTGAAAATCATCCTTGTTCTCGACATACAAGGTGTTGACCAATTCTTTGATTAGCTTCTCTTTTTGTGGTGGTGGAAAGCTGTCATCAAGGAAAGCTTCCATCATGCTTGCATTCCATTCTACGAGCGCCGAGGTCATGATTGCCGATCGAATTCGGCCGGTCCTCACCCGCGCGCCCGCGCGCCCGCAGTGCGACCTTTTCTTATTGTAGAGGTCGCTAGTTGGCCTAACACCGGTTTATGAAAAAGGATAGAATTGGGGCGTCCTGGGCTGGTGGGGTCCCAGTATGCAGTTTCAGACCTATGGGGGGCCCTCTGACAAGAGGTTCAAGAATGACGAAGTCAGTGGGTACCAGCCGGTGAGCCGCATCGGTGAGGTGGTGATCAACGCCTTTGTGGACCCCAACGAGTTTGCCGAACTTGCATCGAAGAATGCAAAGTTGAGTGATCTCAAGGTGTCCGGCAGCGATGACAGAGAGCCGGTGCCACACTTTCATGAATGGGCAACGGTGCTGCCAGGTATGATTTGCATCACACGTAAAAACCGACATATGTTGTACCGAAACAACCTCTCGGCGGAGACGGCGGTTCCGTGCTTGGCGTCTGCAACGGGAATTTATGCGGAAGATGGTCCAATCCCAAACCAGGCGTGCCACACGGACTTCTTCTTCGCCGGAGTCGCGCGGTCCAAGTCCATTCGTGAGTACGACGACGGTCTTGGTCCGACCACCGACGAGTACTTTACGCTTACCATTGGTGGCATGGCGACGGTTCTTAACACGAGCCGTGAGGCGATTACGCCAGGTCAACTCATCCTGTGGACGTCGGCCGTTGTGAACAATGTCCCCGGAGATAAGCTATATAACAGCAAGTCCATGTCGAAGACGGCGGGTCCGCGGCGTGTGGGCATTGTGGGCACCAACGAAGTCAACAACGCGCGGGAAATCGGCCGGGTACGTGCTACAACAACCTTACCATGCTTTCCAAAACTGACGAAAACGCCATCGCCTTTTGCCGCAGGCTCTCTCCTTTGCTAAACCAGGTGAAAGCCTCGACGTAAGCAAGAGGCTCAAACCACGTATTCTAACCCGTATTGTTCCTCCCCCAAATTAACTTGCCCCTCGCCCTCCTTACAAATTTCAGATCCTCCTCAAGCAGTGATTGCACTTTTCATCAACCATCTACGTCGGTCCATGAAATCTTCTTTGCTTCAGACGTGTGTACGGCATATCGCATGTTTACACCCTCCCGCACACTAGAAACGGGTACGCAACCGTTGTTGCACAATCCTGTATACGAATGTGCAAGATTGTTACCCAACTCTATCGTCTATCTAGACGCATCCGAGGCCACCCGTCCTTGACATGCAAAGCTTTCTCCAAAACCTCAATTTTGTAGCCTGTATCCGTCTGAATGGCTTCGCTCATGCCCTTGAGGTTGTAGTCGATGGTCATGCCGCCCGCGACTAAGAGGCCGTCGAATTGTAGGCTCATCGTGCGGTGCCCATTACGGACCAAGAAGCGACGCATCGACATGAGGATCCCATCCTCTATCTTGTGAATGACGCGGCTAAACGTCGACCGCGAGATGGCCTCCTCGTCGACATTACCCGCCTTTTTGCGCTTCTTCCCACTGACTCTCAACCGCTGCTTGTCGCGCGTCACCCACGAGCACCACTGGTCCGAGTCGAAGATGGCTTGACGAATCACCGTAATCTCCTGGTGTAGGCGGTTGATGCGCGGCGACTCGGGCTCGTGCACCATGCTCGCCTTGGGCCGTCCCAACCCCTCGACGAGAATCTGCTCCTTCCACTTGGCGTACGAGCCACCATAGGTGGAGAGCAGCACCGCCAGCTTGGCGCAATCCTTGCGATACTCAAACCACTTTTTGTCATCGGGAGGCAGATCGTGCACCTTGGCAATGTGCTCAATATAGTCATCACGATTATTGCACCAATCGTCAAGCTCGGAGGTATCAAAGGCACGGCGCTCGCCGTCAAAGGTTAACGTGTGCACGAGTTGCCGAATGATCTGAGGGTGGCAGACCTTCAAATCAAGATCGTGACAAAACCTACCTGCCAAAAACGGCCGAAGCTCGCGCGGCGCCGCCTGCAAGGCGATGGTGCGCCGTTCTTGCTTCTGAACGTCCCACAATCCCGCGCCCTTGGTCTGCGGGTAGAGGCGACCACCGTCCGATCGCTGAGTATAGTTGCAGCGGAGGCGACGCACGTTGAAGCCCCGAAAGGGCGCGGAAGGTTCTGACTGCTCTTCAAACGCGTCAAGGATGCGACGATACAAAGCCCCACGCTCGCGTTGGTAGGTGGGCAAGTTGGGTTGATTGACAAGTTGATCAATCTGCCTCCGAGCCTCTTCAACGCCGGAAACATCGACGAATTCAATCATCGTGTTGGTGAGGTCTTCCGTGTCGCCGACCCCTGGACCACCCTCATCATCGAGGTCTGCGCCCTCATCATCGTCACCTGCATCACCTGCGTCAGTTGCCTGTGCACCCTGAGCCGGCTGCGACCGCGGCGCATACCCAACGCCCCGGCCGTTGCTCCGGCCGATCTTGACGCTTCCGCAACTGCTCTTGCTGCTTCGGCTGCTGAGTGACGAGGCCGACCGAGATCGCTTGAGAGGCTTGGCGGGAAGCTCAATCTTATTCAGAATCCACCCAATCTGCCGCTCGGTGTTTGCGTCCATGGGGACGCCGTTGAGCCACTCCAATCGCGGTGGGCGTTCGCCGCGCGTTCCCGCCTTACGTGTGCGAATCACGTCGATGAGGTGCAAGTCTCGCTCCGTCAGAGGCAGCAATTCCCCTTGCATCACGTCCACCTCGGAAGCGAGCTGCCTCCGTCGCGCCGCGCGTTGGTCGGCGGGCACGTTGACGTCATCGTGATCCCAGCGGCAGGCGGCGGCAAACAAACTCTTGAGTCGGGTCTCCATGGGTTTGGGCAGCTGAATTGGATGATACGCGGCGGAAAAGCTCTCAGAAGTTGACGAATCGGAGTACCACGTACGGAGTTGAATGCGAAGCGCATTGGCGCACATCTCGTACTCGTGCCTCGTCTTGTGAATGCAGTTGACGGCGTGCAAGGGGTAGTTGCTAGCAGGATGCGGCCTGAGCGGACAAAATGTTCCACATCCACTGATGAGTATCTCCGCCCTCGGAGATTTGGACTCCACACGCTCGACCAGGTTCCAATCCGAGCACGTGGCCCTATGCATCTTGAGAACAATCTCCGTGCGCGCGTGGTGATCTCGGCCATTGGCCTTGACGCGTGGATGCCGACGAATGATTGCCGAGTCGACGTGGGGGTAGACCCAAACGCCACTCTTGGCGATTGATAGGTGGTGGATCCCAAAGTGAATGAGCAGCTTCATCATCTCCGAGACCAAGAAGGAGGGCACCTCACCCTCGGGCTCGGATTGCGCAACGTCGGCAACCGGCAGGTTGGCGGTGAAGAGGCGCTTGAGATTCTCCTTGTGCGGCACGGAGATGGGACGTGACGAAAAGGAGCCATTGCTTGCTGTAATTTGAACGGCATCGTCGATGAAGTGAAAGCTCACTTTGGCCAAAGGCAGCAGCGTGGGGAACGTCAGCTCGACAAAGGGTGGTGTCGGCTTGTCGGCGCCGAGTTGCAATGCTACCAGTGTGGAGCGCGCAATGGGCGTGCATAGGTGCGTCGTTTCGGAGGCGGTTGGGTTGGCCGAGTTGGTGAGTGTCTCCGCCTCCAGTAACCGGTGATGGCGGAGAGAGACGATTTTGAGCTCAAATTCGCCTGTCTGGAGCACGCGGCGCACCGCCGCCACGTCGACGTCTGCCCGAAACGGCAACAGCAGCTGCGGCAAGAATCGTTTCAAAAGTCCCGAATCTTCGAGGAGCGACGAAACGGCGCGCCGCGCCTCCGCGCCCAAGACTTGGCACGCCCCGGGTTCAAGCGACGCAAGATTCGATGCCAAAAGCATTTGTTTGGTAGAGTCGACCGTTTTTTTTGAGGTGCTTCAGCGTACATGACCTCGTGACCTCCAAAAAGGACTTTAATTTCGTACACCAGAATTTTAATTACACGTCGTAATTTATTGTGTTTCGGCATCTCTCAGATCTCTCACGCCACCTTGGCGTTCTTGGCGGCCTTGATGGCCGCCAGAGTGGCGTGCTCGTGCAGACTGTCCGATTGCGCAGCGGCATAGTCGCACCCGTCCACATCGCACTTGTAGGGCTTGTCGCCTGTGTGAGTGCAAAAGTGCTTGATGAGGTGTTCCTTCTTCGCAAAGGCCTTGTCGCAGTCCTCGTGGGAGCAGGGAAAGGGCTTTTCGCCCGTGTGGGTTTTTGCGGAGCGCATGGCGGGTAGATCAAATTGGGTAAAGGTGCGGCATCAAAAAAGAGGACCATGCTTCGATCACTTGAAAACTTGTCAGTCACACCCAAACCCAAACCGTCGGCCTTCGTGTACATTGTGGCGAAGAAGGGATTCAAGGGAGACAATCGTCCGCATTTGTTGCTGATGGGACATACCGGTCAATTATACCGGCGTTGGGGCGTACCAGGAGGAGAACGCGACGCTTCCGACAGCTCGGATTTGTTCACCGCCATGCGTGAGTTCGCCGAAGAGTTGCTCGGTATGCATCCGTCTGCAAAGGACGTGGGTGATCTGATGAAGAAAGCTAAAACGATTGGAGTGCTCAGCGTCTTGGAGCAGAAACCAGGCTACACTGCGTGGATGCTCAAAGTAGACAGCGCGCTCCAGTTCGAAATGAGCTTTGGTCTGCCGAAGCGTAGCATTGAGGAAAAGTACAACGCGGCACTGTCAGGGGAGACGAAGGGCTACTTATGGATTCCGCTTCCACTCGTAGTGAATCGGAAGCGCCCGTCCGATTCGTTGACTTTTAACGCTCCCGTCGCCCTCGGAAGAGGTCCGCTCATTTTGCGAGGTGGGGTATTGGGTCCAAGTCGTAATATTACCTAGCATAGTCGGAATTCCATTCGAAACTGTCGGAATCGTCAAACTCTTAAGCCAAAACATCCGAAGATCAACGGGCCCACCATCTCTCCTGGTAACCCGAATTTCGAGGGGGTGCATAAATTCGGGTGCCCCCTTTTTATAAAAACTACTCGCCCTCACGGGGAACCAGGCAAACTCTTCGTATCACGCGCGGCGGCATCCGCCTTCGTGGCGAGAAGTTCCGCCTGCGCCTTCTCGTTCCCAATCTTCGCTCCTTCGAGCTCGATGGCCGCCTTCTCATCCTCGGCCTGTTTCTTCTCCTGTTCCTCCGCCTCCGCTTCCGCCACCGCCTGCTTGACGGCCGCCGCCGACGCCACGTCGCCGAGCGCGGCCGCCATGGCCATTGCTCTTGGCATAAGAGATGCTGCATTCAAATTGATGATCTCTTCGGTCGCCACCAAGGGGTTGACAATCAGTGAAATCTCGGCGTCATCTGCATAAATCGCGTTGTAGGCGGCGGCGAGAACATTGTCGACGCATCGCGTCCAGGTGGTAATTGTCGAGTTGAGAAGCATGAGCTGCTGGTTGGACGAGGTTCGAAAGGAACCACCAGAGAGCATCTCGAGAGGCACACCAAACGCGGCGGCGGCACTCTCATTGGCGAGACGCACGAGGTTTTCGAGGTCGCCACGCGGGTTGGCCAGGCCCGTGGAGTTATTAACTAAGTCTAAACCCACTGGCAGGGTGAATATGCCCGGAGTCACCTCCAACTTGGCGGGCGTCTCGGGCAGCTTGCCAAACTTGACGTGGTCATGCTGCGCTCCCCGCGTTTGGACATTGTTAATGGCCTCACAGAGCCGCACTTGCATTGCCATGAGCGACGCCTTGGCCTTGCTGTCGTCACCGTCTTGGTCCTGCTGCAGATTACGACTCATCGAGTCGAAGAAGAGTGACGAATCGGAAATGCCCTTGCCCGTATCCTCCTTACGTGGTTGAGCAAACACTCGGGGCCTCGTATTCACCAGCTCCGCTTGCATCGCCAAGTCTTGGATCGAGTCGACAAAGCTGGCGAGACCAAAGACCGAGGCGGTAGGCGAGCAAAAGTCGCCCTCGGGGGTGGGCGGCTCACACACAAAGACGTGCGCCTCGGGGTCAGCCTCAGTGGCGTGGTGGGGAGCAGCACTGTACACCTTGTAGGATCGAAGGTAGCCCATGCGGCCTCCCACCATGAAGCTCACATCGTAGGTGTCGGGCGGAGGCACAATGGGGACAAGGGGTTCGCGCGGCCGCTTCTTGCTCTGCGTGCGTCCAAAGAGAGTGGTTTCGAGCGGCTCTTCGAGGACCACTACCGCCATACCCCAGATTAGGAAGGAATCTAGGACGCCGCGAGCAAAGTCGAGCCACACGGTATTGAGGTGGCGTTGAAAGGCGGGGGTGAGCTCGATGCGCTCGCCATTGCGTGTGAGCTGCAGGCCCACACTGAAGAGGCGGCCCGCCAAGAGGTTGCGGCATGTGGTGACGGCACTGCTCGACCGAAAAAGCGTCTCGAGGGCCCGCTTTTGGGTTTCATTCATGCGCTGCTCGCCGGGTTGATGTTGCGATGTAGGAAGGATCGGGGAAAGCAGGTCTTTGCCTCCCGCTTTGCGGGGGGCCTGGCGGGCGCCCGCCTTTCTAAGATTCACGCCAGAGTTCATGCCGTTTTCTCTTGGTGACGTTGCAGATTGCCGTTGAGAGCGCAGCCTCGAGGGGATTGCATGCGGGTGTGCGGGTGCATGCGGGGTGCATGCGGGGTGGAGCTTTGAGTCTTAGCAAATCTGTACCCCAACCTTGGAGGGGAAGGAGCGGATGAGCGACTGCTCGCCGGAGTAGGTGTTGACCCTCGCTTGTTCCTGACGAGTCAATACTCAATTACTTATCAACATCCTTTGGTGAGCACCGAGTTCCATTCGTAAATGAGCATACTTGATTGTATTCCACCGGGTTGTGGCCTAGAATTCTCACAAACCTGCCCATGTATCGTTCGTGGAAGCTATGAGGCGTGAAGCAAGTAAGAGTTTGAGCCTGATATGATTACTCAATGATTCGTTCCAGTAACTTTCGGCTCGCGCGTCTCGCCGGACTAAAAATGACGATTTCCGCCCGACATGAGAGGCTAATGCAGGCGATGAAGATGGCGATACTGCGACCACCAAGGTTGGTATAGATTGATGGAGAGGGTGGGGTTCCATGCCGTGATGACGTGCCTGAACGTCTTGCCGAATCGACGAGGTGTCGAAATCATTACTTCGGAACTGACGGAGTCCCATCCGTGGCGTCGACAGATTTCGGGCTTGTTGACGCTCCACTCCTCCCGGTACAAGATGCGCGCGCAGCTCTTCTCGAAGGCCTCGTGGAATTTCTAACGTAGGTGAACGAATTTGTCAGAGACGTGTGGGAGGGTGGGAGTGGGTGGTTAGATTCCATATGCGTCACTAGCTGGTGGGCGGATCTTTCGTAACCGCGCTGGTCGACCATTTTAAGCAACGATTGCAGAGTGCGCCATGCGGTGTCGCCCTTGCTCTCGCCCAAAAGCGGTTGCCCAAGCATGAGGTCGGTGTCGTCAATGCCCCCAAGATCGGCATCTTCGGCAACACTTCGAAGCTGACTGGCCTTACTCTCAACTTCATCCGCTCGTTTTAAAACATTCTCCACTTCCTGTAGATAATCTTGTACTGAGAAATTCAGCATCGCAATCTCTCATGTGGACGTTGCTAGTCGGTGTGGCCATTGCCAGCGCATGCTTGGCCAGCTACGTCGGACGGTGCTGGGAAAACATTAAAGCCAATCAACGGCTACAATTGGTCGATCATCTGTCTCCCCGTGGGAATGAAAAGGACGGTTTGTTGATCGGTATACGAATGGTGTAATTTTCACATGCTTACCAGCGTTTTTAATTCGGGCCCGCTCGACCAAAAGAGCAAATTATCGAAATTCCCCCCAAAACGGCGTAGCCCTCTTGTATGGAATGCAGACGCATTCCGAAATAAAAAATCGCTCGGCGCGCGCCGGGCACGCCTCGTGTATTCAGCCCGCGACCGCTTCAGGAAAACCTACTCCGATGTTGCCCTTTCTCGGCCACCTTTCCTCTCACACGATAGGCGTGCGGGAGAAGCGGGCGCGCTCGGTGGTCAACTACGCCGAGACGGAGGAGCCGGAGGACCTTCCGCACGTTGCGCTTCTTGGAGTGGAGCAAGCGCTCCCGGGACCGCTGTACATCTCGAACGCTCGGTTCGTCGAGATGATGGTCCAGCGCCCCAGCACGCTGACGAGCCGTCACATAGGTATGGTCGTTTCGGTGACGGAAGGGGCGCACCCCTTGCCGTCGTCGGTTCGTTATGTGCAGGAGCCCTTCCGCGATCGCGTCAACGAGCCGGAGGAGATCATCGTGGAGGCGCTCACGCGTGTCGTGGCTGCTGTGCAGGAGTTCTGGACCGCGCCGGCGAGGTCGGTCGCCCGGCGTGGTGTCCTCGTGCACTGCAGCGCGGGCCAGAATCGATCGGCCGCTGCGATCCTCGCCATTCTATTATCGTCGGGCCTATCGGCTCAGGGCGCACGCGACGCGGTGGACGGTACGTCCTTGGATGGATGGGATAAGTTTGTGGGGGAGAGTGGGGAGCGGCTTCGAGAGATAGTCCTCCGCCGCTTTCCGTGACGAGTCTAGGCACCGCACCGAATGGGATGGCTCTGAGGCGTCGCATTGGTAAGAGAGGGGGAGCCTCCAGCTACGAGCGTGGCAGCATAACCCGACACCAGAGGGGGGAGGGTTTCTCCCCCTTCAAACTTCTGGTGCCTATAGGATCGGCTTTTTTCCAACAAGGTGCACGAAAGGTGTTGGTCATCACATGCACCCCAGCTGGTGCCAGCCCCACCTCTGTCCCACCTGTCCCATCGGGCGGTTCTACGTCTTGAGACCCCCCAAGGTCACCTCAAAGGTGGCTGGGAACTTGGAGAGAGTGGGTGTGGCGGGCGGTTTGGCGCCAATGAGGCCAAAGCTGAGGGTCGCAGGCGTCGCCGCACCCGTGTACAAGGCCACCCCCGCCGCCACCACGCCCACCCCCACCAAGACTCCCACCACGATGCCAATGATGGCGCCCGCCGACAAGCCCGACGAGGGCACGCACACTTTTGCGGGCAGCGTGGGGGCAACTCACCAGAAGAGCAATCTTTAGGCTCCAAGCCGCCAACCAACCAAACCACCAACCAAACCACCAGAATGTCGAGCGTCCAGCCCACCATTGCCAAGACCGCCCTCGCCAAGACCGCCCTCGCCAAGCGCCTCCTCCGCCCGGCCGCCAAGCCCTTCCCGCTCCTCCCGCCCTCGCCGCCGCCTCCAACGCATGCGAAATTTGCGTAGGTGAAGGGTAGGTAGGAGAGGAGAGGGGTATTGGTTCGAGGCAACAGTACACA
>MDSV01114153.1_pt1 | contig 12374 bp, 11 predicted proteins | sample 810851 | NCBI WGS metagenome assembly MDSV01 (sample SAMN05326640, study PRJNA326480) | marine metagenome | isolation source: seawater | place: Atlantic Ocean: North East | collected 2012
AGTATTCTTGCTTCTTCACAAGCATCTAATGAATTGTCAACAGCTTCTTTTACTGCAGTAATTATCGCTCTTGGAAGTGTATCAAAACCCAAAAAATGTTTATTTTTTTCAAAAAATTCGGATATAGCAATTTGTTTTTGGTTAGAAGCCATTCTTTCTGCAATACTCATATTATCATCTCCGGTTTTTTGGTCCTCCTTAGTCCTAATGACTTTGGGCCATCTACCGTAAAGTAGACGTGCCTCTTCACGGCTAATAAGAATTTAATTTAAAATCAAAATCTAAAGACGATATTGGCTTATTTAAACAAACTCGGGTTATATGATTTTATTTTCCCAAAGAAAGCACTTGTTGCAACAGTTAATGGACTGGCTAAATATAATTTTCCTGGTCCAGAACGCCCTTGAAAATTACGGTTTATCGCAGAGACCGTCACTTGCTCAGGCGTTATTGAGACTCCTGGGCCCGCACCAATACAAGCACCACAACCAGGATCAATTAATTTCACTCCAACTCTTTGAAATAAGTCATGCCAACCATTTATTATTGCCAAATCTTTAACTTGTTTACTGCCATATTGGAGATAAAAATCCACCCCCTCTTTTACTACTAATCCAGCTTTTTCTGCTGCACTACATACCATTGCATAATAGGCAATATCGTCTTCTTTTCCCGCTGTACAGGAGCCACCGTATGCAATATTGATTTCGACATCTTCAAGATTAGAGATATTTACACCATTTGTAGGATCTGAGGGTATACCTTTGTTGGGGTCTCCCGGATGTGCCACCATTGGCTCGATTTTGGAAAGGTCAATCTGGTGAACTCCTCCATCATAATTTGCACCTTCATCCGGAAATACGGCAGTTATTTTCATTATTTCGGCATCTAGATTTTGTGCATTTTCCATCCATTCATAAAGTGAATCATCAGGTTCACAAATTCCTGTTCTTGCACTACATTCTGTTGCCATGTTACAAAGCGTAGCTCTTTCATCCACAGATAGAGAAAGAAGTCCCGGACCACCAAATTCCATTGAACGGTTTAGAGTTAATTCTTTTCTTGCATGATCTGCCAGAATGTATAGAATGACATCTTTAGCTGTACATCCTTCATTTAAAGAACCCCTCAATTCAAATCGGATAGATTCAGGAACTTTAACAAATGTAAATCCAGAATAAATTAAACTTGCATATTCTGTAGCCCCAACTCCGTATGTTAGTGCATTAGATGCCCCCCCCATACATGTGTGTGAATCTGTAGCTTGGATGAAGTCACCAATTTCAATAAATTCCTCGCGGGCGACTTGATGACAAATACCAGGAGAAACTCCATTGATTGCAGAATAATCCCGAACTCCCGTGTGTTTTTGGAATTTAACTTGCAAATCACGTAATGTTTGGACTTTGTCCATGTGTGGTACAAATTTTGGATTATGTGCTGCATAAAGTAAATGATCTTCGAAAACTGCAAATTTATGTGGATTTGGTAATTTATAATCCTCTCCATATTCTTCACTTAGGAATGTATGAACTTGAGCTGTGGTAAATTCATGACTATACCCTCCTTGTACTTGGGAGATTACAGGGTCATGCGGTTTAACACATTGATTTTCATCTTGTCCAACTAGATTTCTAGCTATTATTTTCTCAGCCATTGTCATCGGTTTTTTAGGAGTTTCTAATGGAGGCAATGATATTTCTTCATTTTTTAATTTAGACGCAAATGGAAACAATCCTCCATTCTCAATAATCAATTTAGTCACCGGATCATATTTAGATGTAAATTCTGATAAGGGGATTTTTTCTCCATTTTGTAATTTCTCTAACATTCTATGGTCGCCCATTAATTGACCAAGATTTATATTATTTCTTTCATGAATTGGTGCAAAAGATGCGGCAATTACAATTTTTATGCCAGCCCAGCGTTCACATTGTGCTGCTGTTTCACGTGAAGATCCAGTTCCTTTCCTTTGTCCAGACACAATAATTTCAAAGTTTCCATTGATTAATGCATTTTGATTAAAGACTCGAATTCCATTATGCATTAACCCAGCATATGCATTTTTTGCAATTTCAGCAGGCTCATGATCAAAACAAACCCACGCAGGGGTCATTACATCAGTATTAATGTCATCTAATAAATCTGAAATTTCTAAATCTTCCATTTTTAAATTTAAGCCTTCATACAATTGACGTCGAATCAAATCCAAATTTTTAGTTAGAAAAAGGACCCTCTTGCCCGGAGTAATGCCGATTAAATCCGAGGCTTTGGACATGTTTAATCTCCTCCAATCAATCGTAAGTACATCGTCTATTTGACCGTTCATAGGTATGATTTTAATATTGCCTGTATTATTTCTCACTCCCTGTAGAAATAGTTTTTACGTAATATTTAAATAAAAGATGTTTAGGGGGTTTGAATGTTTCTATTATAGTTTAATAGACTATGGAGGTAAATATAATGCGTGATAGACAAGAAATTGAAGATTTAGTAAAATGTCCAGATTGTGGAAGTAGGTCGCTAACAAGAGACGAGAGTCGTGGCGAATTAATTTGTGATGATTGTGGATTAGTTGTAGAAGATAATGTAATAGATCAAGGTGCAGAATGGAGAGTATTTAGTCCCGAGCAAGGTGATCAGAGAGCTCGTACCGGAGCACCAATGACTGTAATGTTACATGACAAAGGTTTGTCAACTGACATTGATTGGCAAAACAAAGATTATTCTGGTAAAACAATTAATTCAAGATACAGATCACAATTCTACAGAATGAGAAAATGGCAGAAGAGAAGTAGAGTTAGTAATGCAACAGAACGTAATCTTGCTATGGCTTTAGCGGAATTAGATAGGATGGCAAGTAGATTAGATTTACCTAAATCAGTGCGTGAAGCAGCAGCTGTAAACTACAAGAAAGCTGTAGAAAAGAGATTAATTCGTGGACGATCTATTGAAGGAGTTGCAGCAGCAAGTTTGTATGCAGCATGCCGTCAATGTGGCGTTCCAAGAACATTGGATGAAATTGGACAAGCAAGCCGTACTGGAAGAAAAGAAATTGGAAGAACATATCGATTTATGGTTAGAGAATTAAAAATGAAAATAATGCCTACAGGCCCTGAAGATTATATTTCTCGTTTCTGCTCAGGTCTTGGCTTAGATGCAGAGGTTGAGGCAAAGGCTCATGAATTAATTAAATCAGCACAACAGAAAGAACTTACAAGTGGCCGAGGACCTACAGGAATTGCAGCATCTATAATTTATATTGCGAGTGTTCTTTGCGGAAAACGTAGGACACAAAGGGAAGTTGCAGAAGTTGCAGGCGTTACAGAAGTTACAATACGTAATAGATACAAGGAACTAATTCAAAATTTGAATATTGAACTCGATATTTAGTTTTGTATAAATTCTAAGGGGGGTTAATCCTGAAATCGCGGCAGCGTGTTAGCGAAGCCGTGAGAGAGTGTGCTAGAACTTATTTACAATCTTGCTTAAAAGATTCGAGTACGGATTGGCCTTTGCCATTACCTCCTTTAATGGACCCAGATTTTCCGCCACTACAACCTAAAGATATAGAGAAGTTGATTGAAAAAACACTAAATATTTTTGATGCGGAATCAACAGTATTTGAAAGACATTTGAAGAGTATTGTTGAGATTATAGTGCCTTACAAAATGTCACTATCAGAAGAACCATTTGAAAAACATGAACGTTGGCTAATTAATAGAAAAGAAGAGGTTGCAGAGAGGATATTATTTGCAATATGTACTGATTGGATTTCTAGAGCACTTGATGAAATTGCACCAGATACAGATCGTTGGTGGATTGCAATATTTGTTTTAAACGGTTTATGTAATAAACCATACGGTCAATCAGTTTATCAGGGTTATCATTTACTAGAGAGTATAGCTTTGGCATCTCGTCCAGGAGCTTGGCATTCAACAAAAGAAAGTGGACCACATGATATGAATTGGGATTCGAGTGCAAAAGTACCTAGGATTGGGATTCGGGTGCACGAGGATGGAGTGAAAGCAGCGAGTTGGTTAATGGAAAACTTAGAACAAAGTTCTGAAAATAGGAATATGTTATTAATAGAATGGGTTGCATTATTATTAGAACGTAAAGAATTAGTTTCACCATTGAATATTGGAGAGATCATGCTAAGATCTGCTGATGCAGATTTTATTCAGATTCCAATGAAGTTATGTGTCTCTTTACCAAGATTAATTGAAGCAGATCTTGAATTAGGATTGGAATTATTAGAAAAACTTTCAAAAAGGCAGGAAATAAAAATACAAAGAAGTTTATCTGATGTTTTAACTAGATTGTTTAAAAGAATTGAATGGAAAGCAGTACCATACTTAGAAAAAATGCTACTTTCAGAGGACAAAACGGTATTAGCGGCTGCAAGCTCAACCGTGGGAGACCTCCAATATTTAGACGAGACTTTATTTGCAGATAAGTTAAATCAACTTAGTAAGCATCAAGACCCTATCGTAAAGAGAAATTTAGTAAGTCACTTAAGAAGTTATATCTCGTTATTTCCAGATGATAAGAGAGAGATTTTTAGTGCCTTATGGCTTGATGGGGATGAAGTTTTAGCAATTAGATTACGTGAATTATTACTTCGGATGGAGGATATTAATACAGAGTGTTTTGGATTAATTACTAGTAGGATTCATCAGAAAAACCCTTCTAGTTTATTTCCACTTTGGGACGTTTTAGATGTTAGAAAACCAGACAGGACAATATTATGGAAAAAGTATCTAGAAGGTATCTCAGAAAAATCAGAATTAGATTAATCTAATAATTTTTGATTAAGCCATGTTTTGAACTCATTTTTCATGTCATCTCTATTTAATGCATGATCGATTTGTGCCTTTAACCACATTTCAGGCCTTCCAGAATCATACCATTCATGGTCATCTAAATCAACATAGTCTAGTCCAATACCCTCCATCCAATATTTTTGTATTGCAATTGATTGCAATTCACCATATTTATCAACAGGGAATTTCATTAACAAATCTTTGAAATCCTCGGTAAATAGATATCTTCCACACAATACACTATTGCTTGGTGCCTCCTCAAGATTTGGTTTTTCTATTATTTCAGTTATTTTCCCATTTATTTTTTTTACAACTCCAAAAGAACTTAGTTCTTCATTAGGGACTTTGTGTAATCCAACTACTGGTAATCTATTTTGTTTGTATTTTTCAATTAATTTTAATGATGCATTACTTCTTGGAGTCTTGGGATCAATTGTGGGGGGCAAGTGAGATTTCATTAGTAAATTATCACCGAGTAATACTAAAAAAGGACCCGTAATAGATTCTATTGCATAAGAAATTGCATTAGCAAAACCCAATTGCTCTTTTTGTATGTGTATGTGAAATTTAACATCTTTGATGGGATTAAGTATATTTTCTGATAAATCTGGTCTAATTTGTTTTAATTCTTTTATATTGTTATTATTTGAAATCAATAATTCAGCCATCCAAAGTTTTTGTTTATTTACGACAACATGAATATTTTTTATTCCAGCATTTTTAATTTCAGAAATTGTATAATTAATCGCAGGGGTATCAATTAAAGGCATAATTTCCTTTGGAATCAAGCTACTTGCTGGAAGCATTCTGCTTCCAATCCCGCCGGCTAAAATTATGGCGTGCTCTGGCCCCATATTTCCTTCCAAAACATAGGATGCTTTCAAGCGCTCGTAATAATTCGGGTATGCATGGGAGAATCAAAAGCTTCCGGAATTCAAGGTCCACCTTGGAAAGGTTTAGCAATTATTGGCGCTATTTTAGTTGCTCAAACGTTTACTGATTTCGGATGGGAAGGTCCTTGGAATGATGTTAGCTTTACTCAAGGATCAATTGGTTTGGTTGGTGGGATTTTATTATATTTATCTTGGTTTAGGTGGCACTTTAAGATTAATGGTCTGATTCCAACTCTTGAACGTTGGAAAAGCCCTAAAAAAGGACTTAAAATCTTATTTATATGTAGTATTTTAATGATAATATTTACTTGGCTTGTAGGGAGTCTATTTTCAGAATATTTCCCTAGGCCAAGTGGTCTGATTTTAGGTTTGATTAGTTTATTGATGTTACTTCAAGTATGTTATGCATGGTTAATGTTTGAAGGTCCTCTTAAACAAGAGGAGGAATAAGATCTCAATTAAACCATTTTCAAGAATGACTACCGCATTCCAGGTTTCCAAAAACTCAGAGGTTCTGGAGTTATCTTTTGGACAGCTCTAATTGCTAAATGATCAGCCCTTTCATTCCAACGATGCCCTCTATGTGCTCTAACATGTCTCCAACTTAGTGTTTGTTTTTTTTCAACCTCATTCCAAAGTTTTTGCACTTTCGCGGCTAATTCTTTGTTTGCTTTTGCCTTCCATGTTCCACTAGCAATATTTCCGGCGTAAGTAGAATCAGTACATATTTCTACAATTTCATTTTCAGTATTAATTAACAACCATCTTAATGCATGGGCTATAGCAGACAATTCTCCTGTATTATTTGAACCTACTTCGGCACCAAAATAATCTTCAGAGTTGGGATTTGTAATTACGAGCCCATAACTTTCATGAATTATTTCTCCTTTTCCTTTCCCTAAAGGTAAATCCCCTTTAACAACCAAAAGTCCCCAACCAGCTTCTGTATTTTCATTCACATTTACATTGTCTAAACATGAACCATCAACATACAAACTAAAAAATGGAGAGGCGATATAATTACTCCCCTTATTCGTTAATATGATTTTTATAATCTTCAGCAGACATTAATGATTTCAAATCATCTAAATTATCAATACTAAATTTAGCAATCCATCCCTCTCCATAGGGGGATTTATTTACTAATTCTGGAGAATCTTCAAGTTCTAAATTAGTTGATAATACTGTGCCAGAGAATGGAACAAATACAGGACTTGCACTTTTTACGGATTCTACAATTGTAAATTCTTCATGATTTTCAAAATGTTCGTCATTTTCAGGTAATTCTACATACACAATATCAGTTAATGCATTTTGTGCATGGTCTGTAATTCCTACAGTTACAGACCCATCATCTTCAATTCTCACCCATTCATGCTCTGGGGTGTAATATAGCCCCTCTGGAACTTCGCTCATACTACTCCGAAGAGGTTTAGGGGGTCAAGTTTTCGCTTGTATTAATTAGTTTCAATTATTGCTTTTTCATATGCATTTTTAGAAATTCTTGTAACAATAATTATACTAATTATCGTTGCGATTATACCTAAAATCATAAGTGACCAATCAAGAATTGAATAATTTGTTTCCAATAGCCCTTTTTGAGTTAAGACCATTCTACCTAAAATTGCACCATAATAAGCATAGACTAGTGAATAAACAATACTAGAACAATTTGAAAGAATAAAAGTTTTAGTTGAAATTGGTGAAAGTGATAAGGTATAATTTAACCATTCATCTGGGATTAGCGGACTTAATCGAACTAAAAATGATAATTTAAAACCTTCTTTTTCTAGAGAATGTTCCATTTCTCTTGCGATCTCATTCTTTTTAATTAACTTTGAAATTGTATCTTTGAAAAAATATCTCCCAATGAAGAAAGCAATTAATCCACCTAGCATACTTGCTGCAAAATTAATTAAAAAACCGATTGTAAAACCAAAGAAGGTTCCCGAAAAAATCTTCAAGATTGGCGTAGGAAATAACATTACTATTGCTAATGATAAAATTAACAAATATACTATTGCCCCCATTGAACCGGAATCTTGAATTATTTCATTGATTGCTTCTGTATTTGTAAAGAGTTGAATACCTACAATAATAGAAAAAATAAGAATTATTCCGCCTAGAATAAATTTCCAAATAAAAAATATTGGCTCTTCTTCCTTTTTTTTAATCAAATCATTTCTTTTACTCATCAGGACGCTCTTTATTGTGTTTTTCCGTCCCATAACTACCGCTTATCGAGCACGTTTTTTCATTTTAGCCCTTAAGTAATTGTTAAGGGTAGGTGAATATGCGCAAAACATGAGAGATGTTTATGGCAGAATCTCCTTTCAAATTTGGGACTCCCGATTCAGATGAAGAAGAGACATATGAGTGGATAGAATCTATCCTATCTGTAATTGAATCACAAGGGGTAAATAGAGCTGAAAGATTATTGTTGGAAACAATTGAAAATGCAAATAAAAAAGGTTTAGAAATTCCTCGGGTTGTTAATACTCCCTATCTTAATACCATACACCCTCAATATGAATCAATTTATCCTGGGGATTTAGAAGTTGAAAAGAAATTACATGATATGATTAGATGGAATGCTATGATGATGGTGACTAGCGCAAATAAACACACTGAAGGTATTGGAGGGCACATTTCTACTTATGCTAGTGTTTCACATTTATGGGAAGTTGGTTTCAATCACCATTTTAGAGGGAAAGATGGTTCTGATTCAGGAGATCATGTATATTGGCAAGGGCACGCTAGTCCTGGAATTTATGCTAGGGCTTGGTTTGATGGTAGATTAAATGAAGAAAACATTTTAAATTTTAGAAAAGAAGTTAGTGGAAACGGCTTATCATCATATCCACATCCCCGATTAATGCCTAATTTTTGGGAGTATCCTACAGTAAGTATGGGACTTGGCGCATTAACCGCAATTCATCAAGCACGTTTTAATAATTATCTTAAACATAGAGATTTAATCGACACCTCAAATTCAAAAATTTGGTATTTTATGGGAGATGGAGAATCAGATGAACCAGAATCACTCTCGGAACTAACTCTCGCATCTAGAGAAAAACTTGATAATGTTATTTTTGTAATAAATTGTAACTTACAAAGATTGGATGGTCCAGTCAGAGGGAATTATAAAATTGTTCAAGAATTAGAGGGTAAATTTAGAGGCGCTGGCTGGAATGTAATTAAGTTATTATGGGGCTCAAAATGGGACACATTATTTGAAAAAGACTTTTCTGGAGAATTATTAGCTAGGTTACAATCTTTAGTGGATGGGGATGAACAGAGAATTTTTACTGAAAACGGTGCTTTAATTAGAGAAGAGTTGTTTAATACCTCCTCGTTAAAAGAAATGGTGACTCATTTATCAGACGAAGAACTTGAAGAGTTGACGGCAAATTTAGGTGGGCATGATCCGGTAAAGATACATTCAGCATATGAGGAAGCAAAGAAACAGTCTGGAAAACCTACGGTAATTTTAGCAAGGACAGTTAAAGGTTGGGGTTTAGGGCCAACTTTTGCAGGTAGAAATACAACACATCAAAAGAAAAAAGCAGATGATGAAGTATTAAAATGGATGCGAGATGATATCGGTTTACACTTTTCTGATGAGGAACTGCATTCATATCCGTTTATTACTCCTGAAATGGCAATCGAAGAAGTTGAATATTTAAGAAACCAAAGAAGAAAATATGATGGTAATGTTCCAGAGAGAAGAACAGAAGAGTTAGTATTTCCGAGTCCAGAGTCTGAAATTTTTGAAGAATTTAATACTGGGACAAAAGGTAAGATGCAGGTTAGTACTACAATGGTATTTGTTAGTTTGCTTCGGAAATTAATGAAGTCAAAGAATCAGGGATCTAAAGTAGTTCCAATAATACCAGATGAGGGTAGAACTTTTGGAATGGACCCATTATTTGCAGAATTTGGGATTTATTCTCCGATTGGACAATTATACAAGCCAGTAGATCATAAAGTATTAATGAAGTATAAAGAAAGCAATTCAGGCCAAATATTGCAAGAAGGGATTAATGAGGCGGGAGCAATGGCCACATTTATTGCAAGTTCGATATCATATTCTAATCATTCATGTATAACAATTCCATTTTATGTCTTTTATTCAATGTTTGGATTCCAAAGAGTGGCAGATTTAATTTGGTCTGCTGCAGATGGTCGATCAAAGGGATTTTTGATTGGTGCAACATCAGGTAGAACCACTTTAAATGGTGAAGGACTTCAACATCAGGATGGTCATTCACTTTTGATGGCACATACAAACCCTGCAATTAAAGCATGGGATCCTGCTTTTTCATATGAACTGAGTACAATCATTAAACATGGAATTAATGAAATGTATGCTTTAGATAAGGATTTGATGTATTATCTTGCAGTTTATAATGAAAATTACCCAATGCCTGCAAAACCTGAAGATGTTGATGAAGGAATTATTAAAGGAATTTACTTGTTAAGAAAATCTCCCAGTGGAGATGCCCCTCTTGTTAGACTAATTGGTTCAGGACCAATAATGCTACAAGTTTTATCTGCTGTTGAAAAATTAGAAAAATATGGAGTAAGGAGTGAGATATGGTCAGCAACCTCTTATGGAGAATTAAGAAGAGATGCAATGGAATGTGATAGGTGGAATCGGTTAAACCCAGATAAAAAACAAAAAATTTCATGGGTTGAACAACATTTAGGTGGAGATGAAATTTCAACAATTGCTGTATCAGACAATATTGCTGCAGTTCCAGGTTTAATTTATAATTGGATAAATGGTGATTATATTACTTTAGGTACAGATGGTTTTGGTAGATCAGATACGAGAGAATCTTTACGTAGACATTTTGAAATTGATTCCGAACATATTGTTTTAGCAGCATTATCTTCATTAGTTAAAAATAATAAATTAGATATTTCTATCTTTGAATCTGCTAAAAAAGAAATGAATGTTGAATAATGTTGATATTAAAAAAAATCACTAAGACTTGATTGTCCAACATTTCTCACTTGGGATGATTTTTCTAATTTTTTGAAATTCCTTTCAATTCTAGATTCGCTAAAGTCTCTAGACAGTAACCAATTTCTTAATTTCTCCAAATTTATAGGGTTTAATTTTATTTCATAATTTTTATTAATTGGGTGATTTAGAAAAATTTGCCTTATTAAATCTAATTTTTCGGGGATTTTTATTTCTTTTTCAGCACAAATATTTTCAATATTTCCAAACTTTTTAATTAATTTAAGACCGGTTTTTGGACCAATTCCCTTTATCCCTGGATGGAAGTCCGTACCAATCATTATACCCAAATCAACTAACTCTTCTCTCGTCAGTTCATTCTCTTTTAATAATTCATTAAGTATAATTTTTTCAGCTTTAATCGTTCTTCCCATTCTTTTACTTCCATCACTCATTATATTTCTAATTAAGATTGGTGATCCATAAAGTAATGCATCCCAATCTTGAGTTGCTACGATGTCTAAATCTCCCTTTGCAGCCATAACTGCGGCTTGTGCTTCACCTTCAGCAGCCGCTCTAAATGCAGGTACACCCAAAAGATGTAACATTTCAATTGTCTCCTCTACCATTTCAGGTGTATATCTTATACAACGTTGAGCCCATTTTTGAGCTTCTTTATAATCCTCTATTTCTAATGCTTCTTTCCATTTTTTTTCAGCATCCATACTTGATTGTTTTCTAGACGCAATTGTTTCTGCCTTTAATTCCGGATGAACACCATCAAAAATGAATACTGGGATTATACCTTTTTCCAATAATCCAGTCGTACGATCAAGGAATCCCATTAGATGAGAAACTGGTCGTCCTTGAGAATCTTTTAATGGCCCACCATCTCCATTTTCGCTTCTATCTCTAATTGAGGTTAAGAATTGAAAAGCTACTAAAAAAGCATCAATTCCTACTTTTTTGCCCACAAGAGAATTTAAATCTATTTTTATTGGATTAGAGAGGTCTTTAAGATTACAGCCCATACTTTCACCTTAATCTTGGTTTATGTTTTCCTCTTCAGAAATATGTGGACATGTTGAAAGCCCCATAAATGTATATGTTGGGCAGTTTCCTGATGCACCAGTTCCAATTAACCAAAACGCCATGATAATTGCAAAATAATGAATATAATTCTCAAAATTACCAAGAATTCCGCCTAATTCTGCAATAGCAAGTCCACCTCCCGCAGCTGCTCTCATAATTCTATCATACGAACCTACATTTTTTGAAACCATATTTTCACCTATTCTACATCTAAATATTCTTCTTCTTCCGGGTTATAATTCTTCATTTCTGTATAAATTCCATATGATAGTAATCCAATAGAGGGTAAGAGGCCTAAGAGAGGATATAATTTCCAACTAACTTGTGTTCCAATAATACTTATTGAGTCCTGAGGTACAACCCATCGGGGATTCCCTTCATTCAAAAACACCTTATTACCGCTGCTTTGAAGGGCAAAATCAGGCACTATCTGGTTTGTTGAAGTGTCATTAACAAGTGTAATATTAATTATTATCCCAGATCCTTCACTCGGATCTATTTCTAAAATTGAAAAATATAATTGTAAAATCATCCTTCCATGCTTCGACGAATCAACTTCACTTTCAATAATATCTTCATAATTTTCAAAACCTA
>MDSV01150040.1_pt1 | contig 12373 bp, 11 predicted proteins | sample 810851 | NCBI WGS metagenome assembly MDSV01 (sample SAMN05326640, study PRJNA326480) | marine metagenome | isolation source: seawater | place: Atlantic Ocean: North East | collected 2012
AATCGATAAATATAATGTATGCTATTATCGACAGCTATTCCTATTGTGATGGCTGCAATAGTTATTGTCATCATATCTAAAGGAATATTTAAAATTCCTATTAATCCGAGTATAAAAAATGCAGCAATAAAATTAGGAATAACACCAATTATAGATAATTTTAAATTTCTAAACAATATTATAAACATTATTAAAATACCAACCATTACAAAACCTAATGTTAAAATTTGCGATTTAAATAAGCTTTGTAATAAGTTATTGAATAAAATCAGAACACCAGCTAATTTAAATTCATCTTTCTTTAAGCCTAATTTATTTTCTAAATCATAGTTAATATTTTTAATTAATTCATTTCTACGCAAATCTCTCGTAGAATCTTTTATTCTTAGATTTATTCTTGCTTCATTATTTTCGATAGAAATATAAGGGTCAACAATTTGTTTTTTAATGGAAGATGGTAATTTATTATATAAAACTCCCATTTCTAAGGTTCCAAGCTCTTTATTGTTGTTGAGGCTCTGAGCAACTTTTAAAACTGACGAGAATGAAATCACTTTTCCAACTGCAGGTAAGTTGTCTAAATAATTGTGGACTAAATTAATTTTATCAATTTTATCTTTAGTAAACCAATATTTGCTTCCGTCGTCGCTTTCCTCGTTCTCCCAATCTTCAAATTCATCACTTTCTTTACTCTCTTCTTTAGCACTTGAGGGAAATTTTATAATTACCTCTAAAGGAGTAGTACCTCCAAGTTTATCATCAATTAATTTCATCCCTTTGTATATTTCAGTTTTTTTACTGAAATAGTTTATAAAACTATTTTCAACCTCAAGCTTACTAATTCCGTAAATACTTACAGCAATAATGATAGTGGAAATAATAAAAATTATATTTTTATTATTAATAGCTTGTTTTGATAAAAAACTAGTTATTAAAGACTCTTTCTTGTCTAGAAATTTTGTTCTGCTACTTTTAAAAATATTTATTAAAGAAGGTAATAATGTAAAAGTAATTATAAATGACACAAATAACCCCAATGTCATCATCCATCCAAAATCAATAATAGGTCTTATTTCACTAAAAATTAATGATAAAAACGCACATATAGTTGTAAGTGCTGTATATGTAACCGGCCAAAACATTTTGGATAAAGAAAGATAAATTAAATCAATATTCTTTTTTTCTGGAAAGTCGTTTTGCAACTGTAAATATCTAGTACAAATATGAATATTCATTGCCATAGTTAAAATAAGCATTAAGGCTATGAAGTTGGATGATATAACTGTAACCTTCCATCCAATCATTCCTAGCAATCCAATCATAATAAATACAGAGAAAAAACAAGAACTTATAGGAACAATTATCCAAATTAATTTTCTAAATACAAACCATAGTGTTGTAATTATAAATGCGAAAACTCCTATACCAAAAACATAAATATCATTTTTAATAAATGACATCATATCATCCGCAATCATTGGTATTCCACCTAGATGAATTTTCCCAACATCATTATAGGACTTAATAATTTCTCTAATCTGTTTTATATTTTCATGATTTTTCTTTTTTAAAATGTCTTTATGTATTTCAATTTCCTTTTTTGTTTCAAGGGTTTTTATAATTTTATCTTTTTTTATATTAACAATTATTCCAGTTGTATTTCCATCCTCGCTAATAACAAAATTTCTAAATACTGGACTATCTAATATTTCTTTAAAACCTCTTTCTTTGTCAATTCCTTCACTTTTTAATGTACTAAAGTTTTTTAATTTTTCTGATAACGTTTCGTCTGTACTACTTAACAGAGGGATATCTAATAAAGTTATAACACTATCAACCCAATCTAAACTTTGAATTTTATATTTAAGGCTTAGAAGATTGTTTATGGAGTTTTCAGAAATCATAGCTTCATTGGGAGAATAAGTTAAAACTAAAAATTCTTTTGCTTCATATCTCTCGTTAATCTGTCTTAAATAATTAAGATCAGGATCACCTTCAATTAAAAGAGTATCAGAGGAGGCATCTAATCTAAAATCTTTACTAAAATATCCAAAAAAAATTAAAAATAAAAACAGTATAGATAGAGTGAACTTAGGTTTTTTAATTATTTGATTTTGATATATTTTTGCTAACATCTCATATTAGCTTATATATTTAAATTAACTATTTTGAAGGTTTTTAAATCTTGTAAACATAGCTTCAAATTCAAGCATTACGTTACCTGTAGGTCCATGTCTCTGTTTACCAATAATTATTTCAGCTAAATTAGCCACTTCATTCATTTTTGCTTGCCATTCAGCATGCTCTACTGTTGCCGGTCTTGGTTCTTTTCTCTCTAAATAATACGCTTCTCTATAAACAAACATTACAACATCAGCATCTTGCTCAATTGATCCAGATTCTCTTAAATCTGCTAGTTGAGGTTTTTTATCATCTCTTTGTTCCACCGCTCTTGATAATTGTGATAACGCCAATACAGGCACCCCTAATTCTTTAGCAATTGCTTTTAAACCCTGTGTAATTTCTGATATTTCTTGGACCCTGCCATCTTTAAAGTTTGACGCTCTCATTAACTGAATGTAATCAACAACAATTAAATCTAAACCAAATTTTCTTTTAATTCTTCTAGCTCTATTGCTCAATGCAGCAATGCTTATAGCTGGGGTTTCATCTATATATAATGGCAGTTCAGATATATCTTTAGAAGTTTCTATAAATTTATCGAACTGATCTTCTGATATTTTACCTCTTCTTATATCATTGGACTTAATTTTGGATTGTTCCGCAAGGATTCTTGTTGATAATTGTTCAGATGACATTTCTAAAGAAAAAAAAGCAACTGATGTTTTTTTATTTTCTTCTTGAATTTTTTTTGCAGCGAAAAATGCAATATTAGTTGCTAAAGCAGTTTTACCCATGGAAGGTCTTCCTGCTATTATTACTAAATCAGATTTATGTAGACCTCCTAATCTTTCATCTAAATCTGTTAAGCCAGTTGGAACTCCTACAATTCCTTCGTCATTTTTATATGCATTTGATGCCATCTCAATGGTTTGCCTCATAGCTTCATCAAATTTTATCAAAGAAGAATTAAATGAACCTTTTTCAGCTAAATCAAACAGCGCTTTTTCAGAGTTCTCAATTATTTTTTTTCCATCAAGATCTAAATCATTAAGCTGGACACTATCTATTACGTCCTTTGAAATTTTGATAAGCTCTCTTTTAACATATTGATCGTATATTATTTTTGAATATTCAATACTTTGCCTAGAAGAAGCAGAGAATTTTGTAATTTTCACTAAATATTCAGGAATATTAATTTCATCTTTTTCATTTTCAAAATAATTTTTAAGTGTGATGGGATTAGCAAGCATTCCACCATATATTAGTTTTTCTATGGCAGAAAAAATTTTTTGATGCATGGGGTCGTAAAAATTTTTATTAGATATAATTAGATTAATTTCGTCAAAAATTTCATTTGATACTAATATCGATCCTATGACTGATTGTTCTGCTTCTATATTATTTGGCAATTCTTCAGATTTATTTTGAATTAAGTTAAGGTTTTGAACCATACCTTAAATTATTATAAAGAATTATATTTAACAAGAGCAAAATTATACTGGGGAAAAAATTGTATAATTATTTAGTTTCTTCTTGAACGACTTTTATATTTATTGTTGATTGAACTTCGGAGTGTAAATTTACTAAAACTTTAAATGTTCCAATGGATTTGATTTCTTTAACAGGTTGAATTAACGATGTATGTATGTCTATACCAGATTTCTCTTTTATAATCTTTGAGATTTCAGTAGGTTTGACAGATCCATATAGCTCTTTAGTTTCAGTACAAAGTTTTTCTACCAAATATTCTATATTGTTAATTTGATCAAAAATTATTTTTGCCTCTTTTTTTTTATCAAGATCCTTTTTATTTAAATCATTTTTAATTTTTTTAACCTCGTCTATGTTAGTCTTTGATGCAAATAAAGCTTTTTTTTTTGAGATTAAATAATTTCTTGCATATCCTCTTTTTACATCGATGATATCTCCAATAGATCCAATTTTTCTTAAATTTTCTAATAAAATTACTTTCATTATAATAATGCTAAGCTTCTCGCTCTCTTAATAGATAGTGATAGTTCACGTTGTTTTTTTTGGCTTATGTTTGTTATTCTTGATGAGATTATCTTGCCGTTCTCAGTAATATATTTTCTCAATAATTTAATATTTTTATAGTCGATTTTTGGTGCTCCTTTAACAGACAATGGGCATGATTTTTTAAATTTAAACTTATTGTTTTGGAAAATACTTAACTTTGCAAAATTGCTCTGTTTATTTTTTCTATTGTTTCTTTTTTTCATTATCTTTGTTTTCAGTAAAATTTTTATCTTTTTCTGAGAAATATTTTGTTTCTAAGTCAAATTTTTTGACTTTTATTGTTAGAAATTTTAAAAGATTTTTGTCCAGTCTCTCATTTTTCTCTAACTCTTCAATGATTTTGCTGTTACCCTCAATTTTAAAATGAATATAATTTCCTTTTTTATTCTTCTTTATAATATAACTTAAATTAATCAGTCCCCAGTTTTCAGTAGACACTATCTTGCCCTCGTTTTTTTCAATTAATTTACTATATTTTTCTTTAACCTGATTTATCTGAGTCGTTGAAATGTCCTGTCTAGCTACAATTGTGTGTTCGTATAAATTCATATTTATAAAAAAAGAGGATATACTATCTAAATAATTTAAATACAATAGATATTTATTAAAATATTATGATTTCTGTAGTATTTCCAGGACAGGGTTCACAAACAGTAGGTATGGCATCTGAGTTCTTTAACGAATTCGTATATGTAAAAGAATTATTTCAAAGAGCAGATGAGGTGCTTAATCAATCTATTAGTAAATTAATATTAGAAGGACCTCTAGAAGAACTAAACAAAACAGAGAATACTCAACCTTCAATATTTTTGGTAAGTTATTCGATTTTCGAAGTTTTGAAGAAAGAAAACAAAATTGATTTGAAAAAAATTAAATATTTTGCTGGACATTCTTTAGGTGAATATTCTGCACTAGCATGCGGCGGTTCATTACAATTTGAAGATACAATTAGACTTTTAAAAGAAAGAGGAAAAGCTATGCAGTCTGCGGTTCCTGAAGGAAAAGGAGGAATGGTGGCAATACTTAAGTCAAATTTAGAAACAGTTAATAATATTTTAATTGAAAATAAGAACAATTATAAATGCTTTGTTGCAAACGATAACTCAGAAGGGCAGATAGTTATAAGTGGTTTAAATAATGACCTTGAACTTTTAATTAATGATCTAAAACAAAAATCTATAAAAAATATCAAACTACCAGTAAGTGCTCCTTTCCATTGTAGTTTGATGAAATCTGCAACAAATATTATGGAAAATGAAATTAAAAATGCAAATCTAAAAAACCCTATTTGTGGTATCATTTCTAATGTAACAGCCAAAGAAACAAAGGATGCTTCAGAAATTAAACAACTTCTAGTAAGACAAATTGAAAACCCAGTGAGATGGAGAGAGAGTGTGTTATATTTATCAAAAAACGGTATAGGAAAAATACTTGAAATTGGACCTGGAAAAGTATTATCTGGATTAATTAGAAGAATTGACAAATCAATATCAGTTGGAGCTATAAATAATTTAGAAGATATGCAAAATATTTATTTAAATGATTGACTTTAAAAATAAAAAAATCTTAGTTACAGGAGCTACCGGGGGTATTGGTGGCGCATTAATTGAAAAATTTTTAACATTGGGTGGCGAAGTTTTAGCATCAGGTACAAGAACTGAAAGATTAGAAGAATTGAAAATTAAACATCCAAGTATAAAAATTTTAAAATTTAATATTTCTGAGCATTCGAAAATAGAAGAGTTTATTGAAAGTTCATACTCACAATTATCGGGACTTGATGTGATTGTTAACAATGCAGGCATAACATTAGATAACCTATCATTAAGAATGAAAGACCATGAATGGCAAAAAGTTATTGACGTAAATTTAACTTCTACTTTTCTATTATGTAAATACTCATTAAAAAAAATGTTAAAAAATAAATTTGGAAGAATAATTAATATAACCTCTATAGTCGGTCATACAGGAAATTTAGGACAAGCAAATTATTCAGCATCAAAATCAGGAATAATTGGAATGAGCAAATCTTTAGCGATTGAATATGCAAAAAAAAATATAACGATAAATTGTGTATCTCCAGGATTTATTCAATCAAATATGACAGATAAAATTTCAGACTCTATGAAAGAAGTTTTAGTATCAAAAATTGCAATGGGAAAACTAGGAACTGGGGAGGATGTAGCGAATTCAGTAGTTTTTTTATCATCAGATGCAGCGTCTTATATAACTGGTGAAACTATACATGTTAATGGGGGTATGTATTTTAGTTGACAAATATTCCATATTAACTATTAAGAAATAACCAACTAAAGGATAAATAATGTCAGATGATATCTCATCAAAAGTAAAAAAAATAGTTGCTGATCACTTAGGCATAGATGAAGCAAAGGTAACAGAAGAGTCAAGCTTTATAGATGACTTAGGAGCAGATAGTTTAGACACAGTTGAACTTGTAATGGCTTTCGAAGAAGAATTTGGATCAGAAATAAGTGATAGTGAGGCTGAAAAAATATTAACTGTGGGTGATGCAATTAAATTTATAGAGAGTAAAGCTAATTAAATTTGATGTCGACACACACCCCTGGGATGATGATAATCATATCATCTCCTTCTGGAGCTGGAAAAACTACCATTGTAAAACTTTTATCTAAGAAATTTGATTATTTGATTTCAATATCACACACCACGCGTAAACCAAGAAAAGAAGAGGTAAATACAAGAGATTATTTTTTTACAAATAAATTAAAATTTTTAAAGTTAATAAAAAAGGATTACTTTATCGAGTACGCAAATGTTTTTGATAATTTATATGGAACTTCAAAAGAGCAGGTAATCAATAAGTTAGAAAAAGGGAAAAATGTATTATTTGATATTGATTGGCAAGGAGCAAAACAAATTAAGGAAAAAAAATTAAAATTTAAATTAATATCATTCTTTATCTTACCACCATCAAAACAAGAGCTGCTTAATAGACTTAAGAACAGAGAAGGAAACAATGACAATGTTGTTAAACAAAGAATGAGAAACTTTAAAAAAGATGTATTACATTGGGACGAATATGATTTTGTTGTTATAAATCAAGATAAAAGCAAATGTTTTAAACTAATTAACGATAAAATAAGAATGTATAAAAATGGAAAAAAAATAAATCAAGATAAAAAAGCAATTATAAACCATATAAAAAATTTAATTAAATAATTTCTTCATAAGCTTTTGTAATTTCGCAATATTCTTCTGGTGATAAATTTTGAGGTCTGAGATTTAAATCAAAATTATTTAATATATCTTTATGATTATTTTTAAAAATTTTATTAAATGGAGTTTTAATTTTTTTTCTTCTTTGATTGAAAAAAATTTTTGTAATATTTTGTAAATTATTTATATTATTAAAGTTATAAACTATATTTTTAGGATAAAAACAAAGAATAGTACTATTTACTTTTGGTTTGGGTTTAAAATTTTCAGGACCAATATCTTTAATTTTAGTTATTTTAAAAAATAATTGTGAAATAATTGATATCCTACTGTAATTTTTTGTATTTATTTTTGCTATAATCCTATCAGCAACTTCTTTTTGAAACATAAGAACCATACATTTAATATTTTGATAATTGTAATTATTAATAACTTGTTTTACTAAAATCTGTGTTGAAATGTTATATGGAAGATTACCAAAAATCATTAATTTATCAGTTTTGGAGATTGTTCTCTCATCAAAGTCAAGAATATCTTGATTAATTATATTTAATTGATCACCAAATTTTTTATGCAGATGATTTGATAAAATTTCATCTTTTTCGACTATATAAATAATTTTTGGACTATGATTAATGAGTTTTTCCGTCAGATTACCTGTACCAGCACCTATTTCTAATAACACATCATTAGATTTTATCTCTACTGATTTTGATATTAAATTAACAATATTCTCATTTATTAAAAAATTTTGACCTAAACTTTTTTTAGCTTTTATTGACATTAATTTTGTTTAAAAAATGTATACATTCAATCAAGCTTTTAGGATCTGAAATATTTTTACCTAACTCTTTGTTATTTGGTCCATGATCTGGTGATAGTCTTATAAAGTCTAACCCAAGAGTAATATTAATGGCATCAAATTCATAAATTGTTTTAAATGGAGCTAATACTTGATCATGATACATGCCAATTATAACATCAAAATTATTTCTAATTTTTTTTATAAAAATAGTATCAGCTGGAAATGGTCCTTTTATATTAAATCCCTTTGATTTTAAAAATTTTATCGCTGGTATAATAAACTTATTTTCTTCCTTGATAGATGATCTGCTTTCACAGTGAGGATTAAAACCAGTAATTGCAAATCTAATTTTCTTTTTATTAATTTTGTTTTTATAAAAATTTACTATTGTTTTAATATTATTTATGATTTTATTCTTATTAATATATCTATGTACATTCTTTATTGGCACATGTGTAGTTATTGGACTTACAGATAGAGATTTATTGTAAATAAGCATTACTTCTTTTGAATTTTTATTATTTAATTTTGCTAAATATTCAGTAATTCCAACTAAATTTTTAACTTTAAAATGACTTTTAGAAATTGGACCATTAATTATCCCAGTTATAACGATTTTTTTTTGTAAATTTAAAGCTAATTCAAAACAAGATTTGATATAATTTGTGGATTTTGAGGAAATTTTATCAAATGGTTTTTTAAAGTTAAACTTTATATCTATAATGTTAATTAAATTTCTTTTAATTTCAGCTTCCTGAATATTTTTTAAACTAATATTATTTAGTTTAAAATTAAAATTTAATTTTTTCATATGTTCTAATAACAAATCTTTTGATCCAATTAATATTATTGGTCTTTTTGAATTTTTAATTCTTTCATATTTGATAGATTTTAAAAATATTTCATTAAATATACTAAATGGCTCTCCAGATAATATTAAAATTGGCTTACAATTCTTTAATTTTAGCATTTTTTGAAATTTTATTAAAATAAATAGTTGAAAATTGATTAAGTTGTTTATCTTTTTCTATCATAATTAACTGTTCTTTTTCTTTTTTAAAATCAAAAGTTTTTTCAACAATTTTTGATTGGTTTAGTTTAAGTATAATAAAACCGTTTGAGACTCTAATGACATCAGTAATTTCACCTATCTTTGTTTGTTTTAATCTTTCATTTATCTGACTACCAATTTTATTTTCATCAACCCATCCTATTTTTCCTGTTTTGTTATATGTATTCTCGTTAAAAAGTACTAATGAATTTTCAAATCCATCTTCTTTTATACTTTGAAAAATTCTCTCTTTTTTTTCATCAAACTCACTTTTATCCTTAGCTGTAAAAAACAATTCAGATATATTATACTCATTCATTTTTGAATTTAATGAAATTTTTTTTAATTTTTTGTTAATATCTTGCTCATTAATATTTATCTGATTACTAAATTTATCAAAGATTAAACTATTCCACAAAGTCTCAATTTTAATCTTGTACTCAACATTTTTAATATCCAATCCATTTTTACCTAGAAAGGTCAAAAATTCTTCTTTAGTATTAAAATCATTTTTTTTATAAAATTGCTTAAGATTATTCTCCAAAAGAGCATTATCTTGTATATCTAAATTAAAATAATTCCTTAATTCAATTAGCTTTATTTTATCATTTATAAGAGTACTTAGTACGTAATTATACATTTTATCTTTTTCAATATTTTTTAAATCTTCGTTTAAGGCAATTAATAAATTAAATTGGTTTTCAACATCTATATTAGTTATTATTTCATTTCCTACAATTCTTTCTATTTTTAGATCTTTAGCGTAGAGACTCTTAATACTTAAAATAATAAGAAAAATAATAACAGGTAATTTGTGTAGTCTCATTTATTAATCTTTTAAATTTTGTGTTTGGAAATCCTGAAATGGAACTATAGTTATAGTAAAGAATATAGACTCGTTTGGTTTCAAATCTTCATCTGAATAATATTCTTTTTTATATTCCAAAGATGCAGCTAAACAATCAATTTTATATTGATAAATTAAATCATAAAATTCGGTTAGATCTTTCTTTTTATTCTCTCTAGTTCTAAACAATAATGAGTTTCTCTCATCAAATTTGTATTCAGTTTGATTTGCTAAATAACTTGAACCACCTTTAATTTCACCTTCTTCTAAAAACTGAAAAGATGTAACAAAATTATTAATACTCAATTCAGCTTCGATAAAATTATAATTTATAGTTTTATAGTCATTATCAACAGCAAATTTGTAATTTAAATTAAAATTATCTGTAAAATTAACATTCGCTTTTCCAAATAAATCTGAAGATTTTTTATTTATAGTTGATTTTTTTGGTAAATCTTTAGCATAACTATCCCTGAAGTTCGTAGCTAAATCAAATGAAAATAGCTCTCTATCATTTTTATTTATTAGTTTAAATTTATTTCCTACTATCAATGACTGTCCTTCTTCTACGATCTCATTTTCACCAAGTCTATTAAGTAAGAAAATATTGTCTATATCTATAGTTTTGTCATCTTCAATTATATTATCGGTTTTATTCGGACTGAATCTTATTGAAAGGGATGGAATTAATATAGATTTATAATTTTTGCTCACTTTTTTAAGAGGAAGCGAACTTTTAAACATTGTTTCTGATAACAATCTTACTTTACTTTGATTATCAGAGCCAATTTTATAATTACTGTTTACATTTTTTAAAACTGAAGAAAGCTCATTTTTAAAACCAAAGTTTGAAAATAGTTTCTTATTAATTAACACACTGTTAGTAAGCTTTCCTTCCTCAGAGCTTGTGTCATATTTTCTTTGAGAGCCAATAGATTGAAGTGTTAAATTTAAGCCTCCAAACAAATCTGAATCTTGAAACCTCGCATAAGAAAATGAAGGAAATATATATTCATACTTGTCACTTCCTTTAAGAATACTTGTATCCTCATAGACAGATGCTTTAACATTTAAATTTGATTTTTCTGTACTACCATTGAATTCAATTGTATTATCAAGAGTTGAGTTATTAGTTATTATTGGAGACTCTAAATTATAAGCTTTTAAATAACTCTCATCAGAGGTTCTTTGTATTTTAATTTTTAAACTTGATGTTTCAAAATCATCAAGGGACAGATCTACAAAAGAGTCTGCAAAAAAATGAGATTTTGTCTCTTTATTGTCATTTAATTGATTTACATCACTTTTTCCGAAACTAAAGTCAAATATACTTGATGATTTTTTTGTAACTTGTCTATATTCATTTTGTAAAATAAATTTTTTACCCTCATATAATTTTGGTTTAATTGTTAAATCTTTATCCATATCTATTGCATAAAAATAAGGAAGATAAACCGATGATCCAAAAGTATTTGAACTAGATAATCTTGGCGCTAAAAAACCTGATTGCCTTTTTACAGTTGGATCAGGATGAAAAAACTTTGGAAAATATAATACAGGAATATCATATATAGAAAGCCATGCATTCTTATAATTGATAGTTTTATTAATTTTATCGTGTCTAACCTCGCTTGCTTTTAAAGTCCACGGCGGACACCCATCTCTTTTTTTACAAGTAGTAAAAATTCCCTTTTTTATTTTGGTTTCTTTTTTGTTACTAGAAATTTTTAATCCAGAAACTCTTGGTTCATTTTTTACATTGCCAAATGCTTCATTATTAAAATAACCTTTCACATCTTTTCCTAAGAGAGATTTTTTATTTAAATCATAAATACCTTTTTCAATAAAGAATTTATTTTGAAATGCATCAAAGAATTCTAAATTTTCACCAGATACTAACTGTGTATTTATTTGGTAAATAATATTGTTTATATTTAAAAAATTTTTATCATACAAATCAATTTCAGATTTATTTTTTGAAGAAATAATTTTATCATTTAATTTGTATGTAATATCTTTAGATTTTATAAAATATTTATCTTCTATCTCACCTGTTGTTAAACCTTTTGTTGTTAATATTCTTTCATTTGCAATGTATTCTACAAAATCAGTTTTTATTAAAACATTTTTTAATTTGTCTATAATTTTGACATTTCCAGAAGCAGTAATATAATTTTTATCTTTAAAATACTCTGCATAATCTGAATAAATCTCAACATCGTTGTCTGTTCTTATTATAACCTCATTTTCTCCAATTATCTTATTTCCATCTTCCTCAACTTTTATTATTTTACTAGTGATATCGAGTTCA
>MDSV01228902.1_pt1 | contig 12372 bp, 9 predicted proteins | sample 810851 | NCBI WGS metagenome assembly MDSV01 (sample SAMN05326640, study PRJNA326480) | marine metagenome | isolation source: seawater | place: Atlantic Ocean: North East | collected 2012
TTCCTTTGCACTAGGAGAAATATCATCAAATAATTTATCAATTATCTCAGCATACCATTCAATATTATCAATACTTGTTGGCAGATCAGCATTGTATGTATCATTAATTGTTTTTCCCATATCAATTGTATCTAAAAGAGATAATTCTAAACGATCTCTCTCTAATAATATTGCAAATTTTAATAAAATTTTTTTTCTTTGACCTGGTGATAAATTTGACCAATAACCTTTATTAAAAACTTCTCTTGCTTTCAAAACTGTTAAATCTATGTCTTCCCGCTGAGCAAAATATACTTTGTTTATCGTTCTTCCATCAATTGGTGAAATATTTTCAAAATATTTTTCAGAAATAGGTTTTTGATATTTTCCACCTATAAATAAATCAGAAGGAAATTCCAATTTCATTCTTGCTTTTTTGATAACTTCTTTAGTTAAAATCATTACTGATCATATATACTATTATTTTTTTTAAGCATTCTTTTTAAAGCTGGCCATTCATTTGCTCCTAACTTATATTTTGGATCATTGTATTGACCTGCAGCATATTCCAATAAATTATCAGAAGGTCTAATAATAGAAGAGGTAGATTTTAATAAGTCAATTTGCACCTTACATGCTCTATCGAGGTAATACATCAACATGAATGTCTCAGCAATTGTTTTACCTGAAGTTAAAAGTCCATGATTTCTTAAAATCATAATATTATTATTTCCAAGATCTTTTGAAATAGTTTTACACTCTTCTCTGCTTGTAGACATCCCCTCCCAGTCATGATAGCTAATTCTCTTATGAAACATAGCTGAGTCTTGAATTAATACATCAAGGCCATTTTTTAGACAAGAAACTGCTAATCCATATCTTGAGTGAGAATGCATTACACAATGCAAATCTTTTCTACTATTGTGAATTGCTCCATGTATTACAAAACCAGTATAATTTATATCTCCTTTCCCACTAACTATATTTCCATCTAAATCAACTTCTAACAGATTTGATGCTGTAACTTCATCATATCTTAATCCAAATCTATTAATTAAAAATGTATTTTTTTTAGATGATGTTTTGCAAGTTATATGGTTCCAGATAATATCACTAAATCCATATATATCAGCTAGATGATATGCAGCAGCTAAATCTTTCCTATTTTGAAATTCCTCATCATCAAAATTTTTATTATTTTTCATATAAAAAAATGTATAAAATAAATACTGATAAAAAAGGAGTTTTTTTTGAACTTAATTAACACAAAACTTGATTTAGACTTTGTTAAGTCTCAATTCCCAGCATTTAAAGATCCAATTTGCAAAGATTGGTCATTTTTTGAAAATGCTGGTGGTAGTTATGTGCCTAAACAAGTAATTACAAAATTGAACGAATTTATGATTTCAACAAAAGTTCAACCTTATGCAGAATATCCTATGGCAAAAAAAGCTGGTGAAAATATGGATTTTGCCATGGAACTTTTTGCCAAAATGATTAATGCAAATACAAAAGAGATTATTGTTGGTGGCTCTACTTCATTAAATTTATACGTTCTATCAAATGCTCTTAAATATTTAATTAAACCTGGGGATGAAATAATTGTAACTAATCAAGATCATGAAGCAAATATTAGTCCATGGAGAAGATTATCTCAGGTAGGAGCAAAAATTATAGAATGGAAAATTAATCCAGTTACAGCTGAGTTAGAATTAGAGCAATTTGAGAAATTATTAAATAGTAAAACTAAAATTGTAGCAGTTACACATTGTTCAAATATAGTAGGAACAATTAATAACTTAAAAAAAATATCTGAAATTGCACACAAAAAGAATGCTATAGTTATTGGAGATGGTGTTTCTTATGCGCCTCATGGATTTCCTGACGTTAAAGAACTTGAGGTTGATTTTTATACATTTAGTTTTTATAAAACCTATGGACCTCATTTAGCACTTTTATATGGGAAAGAAGAAATTTTAAAAAAATTACCAAATCAAAATCATGAGTTCTTAGATGGTAGTTATCCATACACAATAAATCCTGGAGGTCCAAATCATGAAGAATTAGTTTCGCTTATAGGGATTTATGAATACATGGATAGTATTTATAATCATCATTTCGATGACAGAAATTTATCAATTAGAGATAAAATTAAGAAAGTTAATCATTTAATATCTCAACATGAAGAAGAAATAGCTAACCCTATTTTAGATTATTTAGATAGTGAGAATAATTTTAATTTGATTGGCCAAAAAAAAATTCGTAATAAAAATCGCGCACCTACAATATCTTTTACTAATAAAAAAATATCCTCTAAGAATGTTAGTAAAATTTTAGTATCAAATTATATTGCTACTAGAAATGACAATTTTTATGCTTGGAGATGTCTTAATGCACTTGGTATTGATACTAATGATGGAGTTGTCAGAGTAAGCATGAATCATTACAATACATTTGAAGACTCAGAAAAATTAATTAAATCTTTAGAAGGATGTTTTTAACTTTCTTTTATTGCAAAATAAAAACCAACAGGCAAAAAGTAAATAACTGAAATCCAATTATTAAAAAAATTTGATGTAGGTATAAATGGAAATAAAGTAATAAATATTGATAAAAATAAAAGTAATTTATACTCTTTGACATAAGATAGGCTGTTGCTAAAAAAATAAGCAAAAGAATTTTTTAAAAAATAAAAAATAAATAATCCAAAAATTATAATAAAAAAAATAAATGAAAATACTCCTGTCTCTAATAAAATCTGCAAATAATTATTATGTGGATGTGAAAAACATTCACCTTGGTTAAATTCAAAATATTGAGAATATTTATCATGAACACAATAATTCCTATAATTTTTAGGTCCTATCCCAAAGTAAATTTTTTCTTTATAAATTTCTATCGCAGACATGTAGATATTATGATGAGATTCAGAAAAAATAAAAAATTGATTATTTGAATTGAAATTATCCATAGTCTGCTTGAACATTCTCTGAAAGGGACTTGATCCCAAAGATAAAGAAATTAAAATTACAAAAGACGTTATTAGTAAATAATTTTTTCTCAAATAAATATTTATAGATTTAATAAAAAAAATTAAAAATAAATCTAAAAATACTATATACAAAAAGGCAGCCCTCTCACCAGAAATAAATGTTAATATATTAACTATAATTAGTAAAATTATTAAATAAAATCCGATTTTTTTTATAGTACCACCATACAAAAAAATAATTAGGCCAAAGAGTAAAGGAGAAAGTCTTGCAATATAGCTACCTAATTTTAGTTCTTCTCCAAAAAACGAAGAAACTCTAGAACTTGGTTTTATCATACCAATAGAATTGAAACCTAAATAAAATTGCAAAATTCCATCAATAAACAAGATTAGAAATGATATTAAAATACTAATCGTGAAATATTTTAAAAAATTTTCATAATTATTTATCACATAATAAATGCAACAAGCAAACAAACCAAATCTAAAATAAAATAGAGAACTTTCTAGTGATTTATAAGGGTAAATAGAACTAAGTGAGACAATAATTAAATAAATGCACCAAATAAAAAATATAAACAAATAGGGATGTATATCAAATAAACTTTTACCACTTTTAAAAAATAAATAGATTGCAAAAATTGCACATATCACAACAGTTAAATCTGGAAGGAATGGTCCAGAAATTAAAAAAAAGGGCATTAAAATTAAACTAAAACTTATTAAATAAATAAAATTTAAGTGGAAGTTAAAGATTTGTGATTTTTTAATAATCATAAATTTAATTCTTTAATAATACTATTAAATTTATCTGAATCATTATTTTTAACAACTTCTATTATTTTATTTTTATAATTGAGAACTTCTTCAAAAGAGTATGTTTTCTTTTTTAATATATAAATATCAGGATTATTTGATAAATGTATATCATCTTTATTTAAAATTTCTTCATATGTTTTTTCACCTTTTTTTAAACCTATATATTTAATAGCAATATCTCCTTCAGGGTTATTTTCAGATTTAATTGATAAGCCTGCCAATCTAATCATATCACGTGCAAGATTAATAATTTTGACTGGCTTTCCCATGTTTAAAACAAAGGTTTCTGAGTCATTTGATAGTTTAGATGCTTGAAGGACTAAACCTACCGCATCAGATATAGTCATAAAATATCTTGTTACTTCTGGATGTGTTATTGTAACTGGGCCGCCACTTTTGATTTGATTCACAAAAAGTTCAAAAACAGATCCAGATGAACCTAAAACATTCCCAAATCTAACAATAGAAAAATTAATTTTAGATACAGTGGAAATACCTTGAATATAAATTTCAGCCAGTCTTTTTGTAAAGCCCATTACACTTTTTGGATTTACAGCTTTATCAGTAGAGATAAAAACAAATCGCTCACAATTAGACAATTTATTATAACAAAAATCAACAAATTCAATTGTTCTTATAGAATTATTTCTTATTCCAGAAATTATATTTGTTTCTAAAAGTCCTACATGTTTATATGCAGCTGAGTGAAATATAATTTGAACTTTAGAGTGAAGAATTTTATTTCTAATATAATCATCATCTATCGAACCTAAAAGTGAGATAACTTTAGTTTTTATATATGAATTTTCATATTTAATTTTGTCAATCAAATTTAAGATATTAAACAAATTATTTTCAGAATGATCTATTAATAAAATCATTGGAGGATTAAATTTTATAATTTGTGATGCAATTTCACTTCCAATAGACCCCCCACTTCCTGTTATACATATTATTTTATTATTAAATTGACTTTTTAAAATTTCAAAATCAAGATGTATTTTTCTTTTAAGTATATCTGATGGTTTAAGAGATTTGACATTACTAATTTCTATTTTTCCTGAAGTAAAATCTCTTATAGTTGGTAAAAATTTAATTTCACAATCATAATCATTAAACAATTCAGATATTTTTGATCTTTTCGAAACTGATAAATTTGAAATTGCAACAAATACAAACTTAACATTTTCACTTTTAATAATCTTATAAGCGCTAGAAATATCTATTACTTTTATTCCTTTGATTTTTCTTCCTATATTTTTATTATTTTCATCTAAGAAAGCAACTATTTTATAATTTGATAACTCAGAATAGGCGTTTAAAGCACTCTCATTAACACCAAAAATAATTGCTTTATTTAAATTGTGATTATTTATAAAATATCTATTATACAAAAATAATATTGATAATCTTGAATAAATAAAAAAATAAAGATTAAAGAATAATTGAATGAAAATTATAATTAAATAGAAATTTTCAATTATATAATAGTTTCTTAAAAAGATATTAATAACAAAATGAATAAAAACTAATATCGTAAATTTAAAAATATATTCAAACTCAATGTATCTTATTACTATTTTATAAAAACTAAAAATATATAAAAAAGCTATATAAAGAAATGATGATACTATTTGATATGATATAAATTCTATTGAAAAAAATAAATCAAAATTTTTCTTTAAAAATATTAATACCAAAAAAACACTTAGGTTGATAGATAACAGATTTAATGTAAAATCTATAAAAACAAGTATTGTTCTTTTTTTAAAATAGCCATAGTTATAAATTGAGTATAAATTTTTTTTAAAAGAACTAGTTAATTTCATAAATAAATTGGTTTTTCTTAAATACTGATTTTTTAACAAATTTTAGAATTATATTATGTTTCACAGCAATTATAAATGCACCATATTTTCTTATATCAATATTCTTAAGATCTATTAATCTTAAATTATACATTGCTTTAAAATCAGTAATATTTACGTGTGGATCACATAATGAAACTTGATAAATACTATTTAATTTTTCATAAAGATCTACCACTTTACTATTCCTTATATCGTTGATATTTGGTTTAAAAGTAACCCCTAGTAATAATATTTTTTTAAAATTATTATTTTTTTGATGAATATTAAAATTTTTATATATTTTATTAAAATCTTTAAAATAATTAATGTGCATATTATCATTTATTATTCTGCTATTTTTTATAATTTTACTTTTGTATTTTGATTTATTGGCATAAAAATCAATATAATAAGGATCTATTCCAATACAATGTCCTCCAACTAAACCTGGATGATAATGACTAAAATTCCATTTAGTTGAAGCTGCATTTAGAATTTTATTAAAATTTAAATTATTTTTGCTAAATATAATTTTTAATTCATTCATGAAAGCGATATTTATATCTCTTTGGGTATTTTCTATTACCTTAGCTGCTTCAGCTATTTTTATTGAGTTAACTTTTATAGTATTGCCATTTGTAATTTTTGAATAAACTTCATTAATTATATTTAAAGATTTTATATTTGACGCAGAAATTAATTTACTAATTTTATTTAAAGAATGATTTTTATCACCTGGATTAATTCTTTCAGGTGAATAGCCTAAAAAGAAATCTTTATTAAAAATTAATTTAGTTTTTTTAGAAATAATTTTGCCACATATTTCTTCTGTAACTCCTGGATAAACAGTAGATTCATTTACAATAATAGTATTTTTTTTAACATATTTTGCAATCATATTGCAGGCAGTCTTTAAAATATTTAAATTTGGTTTTTTATTTTTAAATACAGGTGTTGGTACTGTTAAAATGAATAAGTCAGTATTTTGTAAATCATTTTCATTATGTGTAAAAATAAGCCTTTTTGAAGATAATTGTTTTTTATTAAATTCATTATTACTATCAATATACTTTTTTAAATCTTTTATTCTTTTTAAATTTATATCATAGCCCGTTGTAGAGTAATATTTCGAAGCTTCTACTGCTAAAGGTAAGCCCACATAACCTAAACCAATTATTGATATTTTCATAAATTCTATAGTTCTCTATATTTTTTATTCCATAATTCAAAAACAATTAATGCCCATAATTTATAATGATGGTTTTTGCCTTTTAAAAATTGCTTATAATATATCTCAGCTTTTTCATTATTTATATAATTAGAAATATATGAATTATTTGAAAAAATTATATCAGTAACGAGATTTTTAAGAGGCCCTCTAAGCCAATCATCTAAAGGTATGCCAAAACCTCTTTTAGGTAAATTAAATAATTTATTAGGCACAAATTTAGATAATAATTTTTTTGATAAAAATTTAGAAGTTTTGTTTTCAAAAGTAAATTTTGGATTGAGACCAAAATAAAATTCAATAAAATCTTTATTTAGATAAGGAGTTCTTGTTTCTAAAGAATTATACATTGAAGATCTGTCAACTTTGCATAAAATATCATTTGGTAGGTAATTTATAAAGTCATAATATTGAAATATATTTTTATCAATATTTTCTATATTAGTTTTTTGAAAGTATGGGTAGTCAATTACATAATTTTTTAAAATTAATTTTAATTCTTCAGGAAAAAAGATTTCATTTAATCTTTCATAAGCTTCAATTTTAGTTTTAGATGATAAGACAATTTGTACTTTTTGAATATGTTCATATGGAATGCCAGATTTAAAACTAGATGGAACCAGAATTTTTAAAAGACTGTATAAGTTTTTTACTAGTTGAGGATTGTTAAATCTTGAAATTAGAAAGTTTAAAAAAATTTTTATTATTTTGTTTTGATCAAAAAAATAATTAATTTTTTTATGTCTATTATATCCTGAAAAAACTTCATCTCCCCCATCGCCTGTAAGACATACTTTATTTGTATCAGATGCAAATCTCGACAATAAAATTGTTGGCACTTGAGAGGAGTCTGCAAATGGTTCGTCAAATACATCTGTAATTTGATCTAAGCTATTTAATAAGTCGCTATGGTCTATGATTAGTTCATGATGATTTGATTTTAAATGATCTGCAATAAGTTTGCTAGAACTGGCTTCATTGTGTAATTTGTCTTTTAAACCAATTGTATAAGTATCTATTTTTTTATTACATTTTAAGGCTAGAATGGATGCAATTAAAGAAGAGTCAATACCTGATGATAAAAAAACTCCATACCCAACATCTGATATCGTTCTACTTTCTATAGATTTAGTTATGTTATTTTCAAATAAGTTTGTTGTATCAATTTGATTTAAATTTTTATTTTCATTTCTTGGTTCAATAAAAACATCTTTTAATTCATAATAATTTTTAATATCAATAATTTCATTTTTTTTTATTGAGAAAATTAAAAATTTACCAGGTTCAAGTTTATACACATCTTCTAAAATAGTGTATGGATGAGGAATATATCCAAATTTAAAATATAAATTTATTGCTTTTTCATTAAAATTTAAATCGAAAGAAAAAAATTTTTTTAGAGGTTTTAGTTCTGAAGTAAAAAAAAAAAAATTATTTTTTTTACCATAATATAATGGCTTTTCACCAAATCTGTCTCTACATAAATAAATTAAATCTTTTGCCTTATCATAAATAGAAAATGAAAACATGCCATCTAATAAACTAAGAGTTTTTTCAATTCCCCAAGTTTCAATTGCATTTAATACTACTTCTGTATCAGAAGTACCTATAAAATGTTGCTGACCTTCTTGAATTAACTGATTTTTTAAATTTAAAAAATTGTATATTTCACCATTATAAACAATAACATATCTATTAGACTTTGATATCATTGGTTGATTACCTGTATGTTGAAGATCTAATATTGTAAGTCGCTTATGACCTAACATAATATTTTTATCTTCATTTTGCCAATAGCCAGTATTATCTGGACCTCTATGATTTAGATCATTTAAAGCTCCTATAAAAACATCTTTTTTTATTTTTTTGGAGTTTATTAATCCTAATATTCCACACATATATCAAAAGAATTTATACAATTATTTTTTGCCTTGCTAAAAAGAACCCTTCTGCATATTTAATTCCTGATTGTAGACCTCTATATTTTGCAATTGCATCAAGAGCATCAACTGATCTTGGAAAAGGGTATGGTCTAGTTTCATGTTCAAAACAACTCCATGCTTTGTATTTTTTTCTTCTAAACTTTTCTATATCAACATAAACATTGGGATTAAAATTTTTTACAAATTTAAAATTTCCACTGCAAGGTATTTCAAATAAATATATTGAATGAAGTACAGATTTTATATTTGGTCTAGCAGCCACTTCAACAGCATTATGAGTAATGACATGATCAATATTAACTTCGCTGTCGTTGTGTGTAAAAATTATTGTTGGCTTAAAATCATAAATAACTTTCTCAATTGCTTTTACTAAATCCAATAAAGGTATTTCATCAAATCTTGTACATAATCTATCTTGAAATTCATATTCATTTACATCAATTATTTTTAGAGCTTTAAGGGCTGAGTCATGTCGTATTTTAGAAGCTTTGATAAATTTTTTAGATAATAATTCATCCTTATTAAATCGAGCTGAAACACCTTCTGCCAAAAACAAGACTTTTACTTTTATCTTGATAGATCTCAAATAAGCTAAAGTTCCTCCACATCCCAAAATGTCATCATCTGGATGTGATGCTATTACTAATACTCTATCTTTTTTAGAAAATTGATTATTCATTTTTTACTAATAAGTTTTTAAATATCTCTTATAAATCTTATTATATTTGAATTTTGGATAATAATCTATTTTTTTATTAAGATGAATGTCTACAGCAATTTTAATAATATCAAAACCAGAATTAATTGAAAAGATAACGCCACCTGATAATCTAGGATTAATTTCAATTAAAAATATTTTTTTTGATTTTTCACACTCTATAAATTGGAAATTAATTGGTCCATAAAAATTAATAAATTGTGAAATATTTTTTATTATTTTATTAAATTTTTCTCCTTTTAGCATTCGATTTATAATACTCACATTAGAAAATACTAATCTTTCTCTTGCGATTGAGTAAATTAAATGATGATTTTTATTAAAAAGACAATCTATAGTGAATTCTCTTCCTTTAATATAATCTTCAACTAAATAATTTTTATTTTTTTTAAAAAAATTAATTTCATTTTTTGATTTAGTAATTAATAAAAATTTACTTCCACGCCCAATATTTTTTTTGATAATAGATTTTTTATTTATATTATTACTAGGTAAAAGAATATTCTTACTATGCAAAAATTGTTTAAGTTGATGTTTATCGTTACATAAATTAATTGTTTTAAATTCTGATATAATAATTTTTTTTCTACATTTTAATTTATGTAGGTTTTTTGATATATTTAAAATTTCTTCATCAGCATAAAAAAATATTACATCTACTTTTTTGGATACATAATCAATAAAGTCTAAAAATTCTTTTGAATTACCTTTAGGAGATAGATAAAATTCATCACAAATATTTTTTCCTAATCCATTTTTTTCAACATCTATTCCAATAATATAATTTTTCTTACCTTTTAAATATTTTATAAGCTCATATGAAATTATACCATTCATACATGATATCAAAATTCTGGTCATTTTTTATGAATCTCTATTTTAAAAATATTAAAAATTGAAATTAATAAATGAATATTAAAAAATATTAAACAATCAATCAAAAACAATAATTTACTTTTATTAAGCAAATTTAACAGTTTTATAAAATTTGGTAAGCTTTTTAAATAAGTATTTATACCAGTATATTCAACATCTTCAACTATTGCTTTACAATTTTCTTTAATTAACAATTTAAATCCTTTTTTAAATAATGAATTTGTAAAAACCACATCTTCAAAATATCCTTTACCTTTTGAATTAATTTTTTTTCCTTTATTGTATATTTTCTTTTCATAGATCATAAAACTAGATAACCACTCTGGTGTTGTATTTCCATTTATGTATCGTGGAAAAATTCTTCCTGACTTTAATATGCTCATATTATTTGGTTCTTTAAAATTATTAAGTAACTTGTAAACAAATTTTAAAATATAACTATTATTATAACTTTTTGTAAATCTTTCATATATGTGTGTATTATTTGAATACATTAAATATCCACCAATAATAGTATTTTTATTTTTTTTAATTTCTATTAACATATTTTTGATACAATTTTTCTCAACTAATACATCATCATCTATTTGAATAATATATTTTGTATTTGCTGCTTCTATACCTAACTTTCTTTGGAAAGTTTGACTTTTTTTTTCTGAAATATAAAATAATATATTTAAAGAATTAATATAAATTTTATTAAAATATTTTTTATAAACATCATTAGTCGTAACTATAATAATATTTTTTGGCAAAATTGTACTTTTGCTTAAATTATTTATTGTATTAAACAATTTCTTTTCATTATTATGTGTTGCACAAACAATTGTTAATTCATTTTCTATCATTATTTTTTTAATATACTTAATAAGCTGTTAAAATTTAATTTTTCAAAATAATTATTGGAAAAATTGACTAACTTTGGATTATATTTTATTTTATTGGCAAAAATATTATCTAATTCTGAAACTTTAGTGACAAATGTACACTCTTTTTCAATTTGAAATAGTGGATTAATATCAATATTATCAGGTGTTTTAAGATATATTTGTTTGATTTTCTGAGATGCCAAATTTATGGAAAGTGATGTACCTCTGTGCAGAAAATAACCATAATCCAAAACATCAAATTCATCATCTAAAACAAACTTTATATTATTGAATTTTGAAATATTGAAATTTTTTTCATAAAAATTTTTATTATAAGAAGGATGAGATTTAATACAAAAAAGAGTATTATTTCTATATGTATTTATATATTCAATAATAAAGTTAATCATTATTTTTATTTCTGAAGAAATTCCCTCAGGAATAATTAAACATTTATTTTGTATATGAGTGCTATTATCGAACTGATCCAAATTTTTTAGCTTTTTAAAACCTATATTATTACCAATTATTATAATCGGAATTTTATATTTAGAATAATGTTTTGATAAAATTTTTTTATTAATTTTTCCAGATGTACAAATTAAATCAGGTAGGTATTTACGATTTTTAAGCCTATACATATTATTTTGATATTTAACTAAAACTGAATATTGATAAGCTATAATGAAAATATTAGGATTCAATAATTTCACAGCTTTGAATAATAAAAACTCCCAAGCATGTCCTTCGTAAGTTGTAATAATATATTTGGGTCTGTGTTTTTTAATTAATTTATAAAACTGATCATAATTTCTTAAATTTTTGATAGATTTAGAAAGAATTTTTATAGATGAAAAATATTTTATAATTTTATTAGAGAATGGACTTCTAAAATTACTAAAAGATAAAATTAATTTGGTATAAAAAAGTATTACAATATATTTAAATTCTAATAAAATATTATTCCTTATTGGAAGCAAAACTTTAGAAGAGTTTTTAAACTGTTTAATTTCTTTGAATTTTTTATTTGCAGTTTTATTTATATTTCTTAATACTAAAAGTGAATTTAAACTATGGTTTTCAAAAAACATTTGCAAA
>MDSV01209685.1_pt1 | contig 12371 bp, 10 predicted proteins | sample 810851 | NCBI WGS metagenome assembly MDSV01 (sample SAMN05326640, study PRJNA326480) | marine metagenome | isolation source: seawater | place: Atlantic Ocean: North East | collected 2012
CACCTTTTGGGATACCTAAGACATCATAACAATCTCTTTTAGCCACAGGACGTCTCCTTATTTTTTATCTTAGGCGCTTTTCTCTTTATCTTCTTTTACGTCTTCAAAATCTGCATCTACTACATTATCTTTTTCACCAGGTTTTGCATCTTTTGGTCCACTAGATCCTTTATCATTATCATTTGGCTTTTGTTGACTTTTATAGACCGCTTCACCCAATTTCATAGAAACTTGAATTAAATTCTGTGTTTTCTTTTTAATATCTTCAATATCTGAACCTTCTAAAGATTTTTTTAAATCAGCAATAGCGTTTTCTATAGACTTTTTCTCTTCAGCGGAAACTTTATCGCCATGCTCTTTTAAACTTTTTTCGGTAGAAAATATTAAACTATCAGCTTGATTTCTAACGTCAACTGACTCTCTCTTCTTCTTGTCAGCTTCTTTATTGGCCTCTGCGTCTTTGACCATTTTTTGTATCTCTTCATCAGATAATCCTCCTGATGCCTGGATTTGAATTTTTTGCTCTTTGCCCGTTCCTTTATCTTTTGCAGAAACGCTTACAATACCATTAGCGTCAATATCGAAAGTTACCTCAATTTGAGGCGTTCCTCTTGGGGCCGGAGGTATACCTACTAATTCAAAATTTCCAAGAATTTTATTATCAGCAGCCATCTCTCTTTCCCCTTGTAGAACTCTTATGGATACTGCTGGCTGATTATCTTCTGCTGTTGAAAAAACCTGACTCTTTTTTGTAGGTATAGTTGTGTTTTTTTCAATTAATTTTGTAGAAACTCCACCCAAAGTTTCGATACCCAAAGATAACGGTGTTACATCTAACAATAATACATCTTTAACATCGCCTTGAAGAACTCCTCCCTGTATCGCAGCTCCCATAGCTACTACTTCGTCTGGATTGACACTTTTATTAGGTTCTTTACCAAAAAAGTTTTTTACAGTTTCAATAATTTTTGGCATTCTAGTCATTCCACCAACAAGAACTACTTCATTAATTTCTGCTGCTGAGAAGCCAGAATCTTTAAGAGCCGTCTTACAAGGTTCTAAAGTTCTATCGACTAATCCTTGAACTAAAGCCTCTAGTTTTGCTCTAGTGAATTTTAGATTTAAATGTTTTGGACCGGATTTATCTGCGGTAATAAAAGGTAAATTTATTTCAGTTTGAGCAGCTGAAGATAATTCTATTTTTGCTTTTTCAGCCGCCTCTTTTAACCTTTGAAGAGCAAGCTTATCAGACTTTAAGTCTATGCCGTTATCTTTTTTAAATTCGGACGCTAAGTACTCAACAATGGTGTCATCAAAATCTTCACCACCCAGGAAAGTATCTCCATTCGTCGATTTCACCTCAAAAACACCATCACCGATCTCCAAAATTGATATATCGAACGTTCCACCACCTAAATCGTATACAGCAATCTTTCTACCGCCTTTTTTATCAAGACCATAAGCAAGTGAAGCAGCAGTTGGCTCATTTATAATTCTTAAAACTTCTAAACCAGCAATCTTTCCCGCATCTTTAGTTGCTTGTCTCTGTGAGTCATTAAAATAGGCTGGTACTGTAATCACAGCTTTTGTAACTGCTTGACCTAAGTACTTCTCTGCAGTCTCTTTCATTTTTTGTAACACAAATGCAGAAATTTGAGCTGGAGAATACTTATTACCTTTTCCTTCTACCCACGCATCTCCGTTTTCTGATTTAATAATTTTATAAGGAACTTTTGAAATGTCTTTTTGTACAGAAGGTCCATCAAATTTTCTACCCACTAGTCTTTTGACAGCAAAAATAGTATCTCCGGCGTTTGTTACAGCCTGCCTTTTAGCAGGTTGTCCAACTAATTTTTCGTTGTTTTCTAGAAAGGCAACGACTGAAGGTGTTGTTCTAGCGCCTTCAGTATTTTCTAGAACTTTAGCTTGTGTACCATCCATTATGGCCACGCATGAATTTGTGGTTCCTAAATCTATTCCAATTACTTTACTCATTATATATGTTCCTTTTGTTAACTTTTATATGGGTGTTTTTTTCCCTACTACAAGGTATTTTTCCTAATTTTTTTCATCTTTTTGTTGATTTTTAGATATAATCTTCTTAGCAACGCCTACTAATGCCGGTCTTAACAATCTATCACCCAACATGTAGCCTGGCTGAATTTCTTTCACAATGATACCAGGCTCAGTATTATTATCTTCAATTTCAGTCATAGCTTGATGAAGATTAGGGTCAAATTTTTTGCCATTTGCATCAATTTTTTTTATATTATTTCTCTCAAATATTGATAGCAGGTCTTTTTCAATAATTGATATATTTTCTAAAAACTTATCTAAATCTTTGTTTAATTTTAAAACTGCATCATTCTTAATTGCATCTTTTGCTCTTTGTAAATTATCTAATGTTGCCAAGCTTTCTTTTGCAAAATTGAAAGATCCAAATTCGAAAGCATCTTTAATTTCTTTTTCAAATCTTCGTCTTTGATTTTCAATTTCAGCTAATGATCTTAATAATTTATCTTCAGTTTCTTTTAACTGTTCTTCTAAGGAGAGTTCTTTTTTTTCATGTTGTTTGTTATCTTCTGAGGATGAAACAACCTCTTTTTCTTCCTCTTTTTTTATGTTTTGGCTTTTTTTATTATCATTTTCAATCATTAGAATGCTATATAATTAGTATTTATAAAAATACTAGGTCATAATGAAAAAAATTTTAATAGGCACTCACAATAAAGGAAAATTCAAAGAAATCGCTTTTTTGATCTCAAAAAGATATAGAAAAATATCTCCTTTATCACTAAATATTATAAGCCCAAAAGAAACTGGTAAAACTTTTGCATCTAACTCAAAAATTAAAGCTTTGTATTTTAGTAAATTTGTAAATTATCCAGTAATTTCTGATGACTCTGGAATATGTATTAAGTCATTAAAGAATAAACCGGGAATTTACTCAGCTAGACTTGCAAAAAAAAAAGGTAGTTTTTTAAAAGCAATGAAGTTTATTCTAAAAAAAATGGAACCAAAAAAAACAAGATCAGCATTCTTTGTTTGTAGTTTAACATACAAAGCTCCTCATCAAAAACCGGTTACAGTCATAGGAAAAATACATGGTTCAATATCAAAAAAAATACTAGGAAAAAAAGGTTTTGGGTACGATCCAATTTTTATACCTAAAACAAGAAATAAAACTTTCGGACAGATAGCAAAATTAGAAAAGATAAAAATAGATCATAGGTTTATTGCTTTTAAAAAATTAAGAAAAAAAATTAAAACTTTATAAACTTATTTTTTTCTGTTTTGTAGATATTTAAATCCTGAATTACTTTTTTATTTTTAAAGCTAAAAGTACCTATTTTTCCTTTAATTTTATTTTTAAAAAGAAAGTCATTTACAGAATTAATTCTACCATTTTTTTTCCATGCATAATAAATTAGTCCAATAGCATCATAAGTTAAAATAGTGATTTCATTAGGATATTTTTTGAATTTTTTAAAATATTCACGATTATACTTTTTAAATTCTTTATAATTTATAGAAGGATAATATAAATTCTTTATTGTATTTTCATAAAAAATACTTTCATCAAACCATTGATTGATAGTGGTAAATAATACAGTTTCTTGATTAACGTCAGTGTAAACTAAAGAAGTTAAAACGCTCTTAAGGTTATTGCCAAAATCCATAATTATGACAGAGTCGAAATTTACATTACCTATTGTGTAAAGCTGTTCTAACCTTTCAAGTTCTTTTATTGATGCATCGTCGTCCTTATCTTGAAGCATTTTTTTTCTTAACTCTAAATTTTTCTTTCTTTGTGAGTAATTTGTTAATATTTCGATTTCACCTGTTAACACTTCAGGATTTGGACTGTATGTAAATGATCTAACATTTTCTAGGTTTAATTCTTTAATTTTATTTTCAATAAAGCTTTGATATTCATTTGAAGGATACATTATTACTGTTTTTGTTTTTTTCATTTTTTTTATAAAATTTACCAGAGTAGAAAGTTGAGATTCTAAGCTTATACCTACACTAATAATATTGTTTGTAAATTCAGGATTAATATTAGAGGGTGAGATAAAAATTAAATCACTATATTTTTTTACTTCATTAAATTCATTAAATGTAATTGGTCCTATTATAACTTTAATTCCCTCTGATTTTAATTCCTGAATTGCAGAGTTCATTTTTTCTTTGTTATTAAAACCAGAGTCTCGGGGAACAATAGAAACATTTCTATCACCAATTTCTCCTAAAGCTAATTGTGATGAGTTTAAAAGTGAATTACCCAAATCACTGTAAGAACCACTTAATGGTGCAAGTAAACCAATTTTTAAAATTTCCTTTTTTTCTCCACTAAAAACATTAGAATTAAAAAATATTGTTAATAAACAAAAAAATAATATAAATTTATTCTTCATACAATGAAACTATCCAAAAACAGTTTATATATCGTTTCAACACCTATTGGAAATTTAGATGATATCACTTTAAGAGCTTTAGATGTATTAAAAAATTCAGACATTATTTTATGTGAAGATACCAGACATACAATTAAATTATTAAATCACTACAAAATTAAAAAGAAATTAATTTCTTATCATAAGTTTAATGAAAAAAAACAATCATCAACTGTTATAAAATACATTAATCAGGGCAAAATTTTGTCTTTAGTTTCAGATGCTGGTACACCTCTATTATCAGACCCTGGAAGATATTTAGTAAATGAATGCATATCAAATCAAATAGATATAATTCCAATACCAGGGGTGTCATCAATAATTTCAGCAATGAGTGTAACTGGCTTTAAAGATCAATTTTTATTTTATGGCTTTTTACCTAAAACAGAAAATGAAGCGGAGAAAGTATTATCTTACTTATCAGATAATAAATACTCATTAGTATTTTTTATACCTTCAATTAAAATAAACTTTTATCTCAAAAAATTTAAAAAGTTTTTTAGTGGAAGAAAAATATTTATCGCTAAAGAAATTTCAAAAATTCATGAGACTTATATGAGAGCAAATATTGATGAATTAAAATTGTTTAAAAATCCAATAAAAGGAGAACTTACAGTGATAATTTCTGAAAAAAATATAAAAACTTTTATTTTTGACGAACAAAAAATTGTTAACAAAGTAAAAAAGTATTTAAAAAAATATAGCTTAAAAGATACTGTTGATTTGATTCTAGAAACAGAAAGTGTAAAAAAAAAGGATGTTTATAATATATGTCTAAAAGTCAAAAATGAGAAAAATTTATAGTATTTTAGTAATTTTAATTTTAACTTCTTGTTCATCGGTAGGAAAGTTTGGTGCTGGAGTGGATATCACATTTGATCCAAGAACAATAGGAATGCAAATTGATGATACGATAATGCAAAAAAATTTATCAACTAGATTAGCACTTACAAATAAAAAATATTTTTTATCAATACAATCAGAAGTAATCGATGGAAGAATATTTTTATCTGGAAAAGTAGAGGAGCCTGAAGAAAAAATTAAAATTACAAAATTAGCATGGGAAACAAAAGGCGTTAGATCTGTAAAAAATGCTATTTCAATTAAAGGTCAAAGTAATTTTAAAAGCACTGCAAAAGATATTTTAATTACAAGCCAGCTTCGTTCTGCATTAATTTTTAATAAGAAGACTAAAGCAAGAAATTATACATTAGAAACAATTAATAAAAATATTTACATTTTTGGAATTGCAATGGATGAGGAAGAAAAAAAAGAAGTTATAAATGAGGCAAATAATATTTATGACGTTAAAGAAGTTTATCCTTCAATTTATTTGGCCTCTGAATTAAGTAGAAATAAACTTTAGTTAGAATAGTCAATAACATCAGACGAGTAAGCTGCTATTGAAGCAAGATTTAAAATTTCAGAAGTAGTAGCCCTAAGTGGTGCTACTTCAATAGGAGAGCCGAGTCCAATTAATAAAGGTCCAATTAATTTACCACCACCAAACACTTTCATCAATTTTGTGGATATTGCAGCACTGTGTAAAGCAGGCATTATCAAAATATTTGCATTACCTACGATTTTTGAAAACGGATAAATTTCTTGATAAATGGGATTAAGGGCCACATCTGGTTGCATCTCTCCATCGAAGTCGAAATCCACTTTTTCTTTTTTTAACAATTCGATAGCATCTCTGACATGTTTTGTATTTTTTGATATTGGCTTTCCAAAAGTGGAATGTGATAAGAATGCCACTTTTGGATCAAAACCAAACAATCTAGCTACACGTACACAAGATTTTGATACCTTAACTAATCTTTCTGGAGATGGAAAATCTTGAACGTTAGTGTCTGCAACAAGAATTGTTTTTCCTTTCAAAGTAATCATAGTCATTCCAAAAATTTCTTCACCTGGTCGTGGATCTGTAACTTTTTTTAATTTTTCAATTGAAGCTGCATAATGCCTAATGTTACCTGTAACCATTGCATCTGCATCTTTACATGCAATCATTGATGCGCCCCATGCTATTCTCTCATTACGAATAAGTCGATCAACATCTCTCTCTAGTTGCCCTTCTCTTTGAAGTCTTTTGTATAAATGCTTAACATATTTTTCACGTTTGTCCTTATCAGTAGAATTTACAATTTTAATATTATAATTTTTATCTAACCCAATATTTTTTAATTGTTCTTGAATTCTTTTTTCATTTCCAATTAAAATTGGTGTTCCAAGTTTATTTCTCCCAAATTCAATAGCAGCTTTAAGCATATTTTCATCCTCACCTTCGGCAAAAATAACCCTTTTTGGGTTTTTTCTTACCTTTGCATTGATTCCCTGCATTAGAGACATTGTTGGGTCTAATCGATTAGTAAGTTGATCTTTATAAATTTCTAAATCAATTATGTTTTTTCTTGCTACGCCGCTTTTCATAGCAGCTTCAGCAACAGCTGCAGGAATAACACTAATTAATCTTGGATCAAAGGTAGATGGAATTATATAATCCTTACCGTATCTTGGTCGATCACCTCCATATGCAGAAACTACTTCGTCAGGAACATTTTCCCTTGCTAAAAGAGCTATTGCATTAGCCGCAGCTACTTTCATCTCTTCATTTATTTCTCTCGCTCTTACATCTAGCGCTCCTCTAAAAATATAAGGAAAACCAATAAGATTATTTACTTGGTTGGGATAGTCCGACCTTCCAGTTGCTATGATAGCATCTGATCTTACTTCTTTGATTAATTCAGGTTTTATTTCTGGGTCTGGATTCGCACAAGCAAAAATAATAGGATTTTTTGCCATTGATTTTACCATTTCTTTTGAAACAACGTCTTTAGCAGATAATCCTAAGAATACATCAGCACCTTTTATTGCATCGTCTAGAGTTCTAAACTTTGTTTCAACTGCATGAGCAGATTTAAATTGATCAATATTTTTTCGACCTTTATATATAACTCCTTTACTGTCACACATAATAATATTTTCACTCCTAACGCCAGAACTTTTAAATAAGTTAGCGCAAGCTTGAGCGGAAGCACCAGCTCCATTCACTACGATTTTTACTTTTTCAATTTTCTTTTTTGAAATATCCAAAGCATTAATTAATGCTGCAGTAGTAATTATCGCAGTTCCGTGCTGGTCATCGTGAAAAATAGGAATATCCAGAAGTTCTTTTAATTTTTGCTCAATTAAAAAACAGTCTGGTGCAGCGATATCTTCAAGATTAATTCCACCAAACGTTCCTCCAATATTTTTAATTGTTTCAACTATAGAATTGATATCATTACTATCAATTTCTATATCTATTGAGTCTATATCGGCAAATCTTTTGAAGAGCACAGATTTACCTTCCATAACAGGTTTTGACGCTAAAGATCCTAAATTACCCAATCCTAATATTGCCGATCCATTGCTTATTACGGCTACTAAATTTCCTTTGCTTGTATAGTCGTAAGCTAGATCAGGATTTTTTGAGATTTCTTTTACTGGCGCTGCAACACCAGGAGAATATGCAAGAGAAAGATCTCTTTTAGTTGTTAAAGGTTTACTAGAATTAATCTCAATTTTGCCCGACTTTCCTTTTATATGAAAATCAAGTGCCTCTTTATCTGAATAATGGTCTATTTCTGTTTTCTTTGGCATTTATTTAAATGAGTATGTAATATAAAGAAATTTAATTCACTATAAATTTATGGCTTAATTTAGATCATATATGAACTTACTTTCTTCAGCTTCAATATTTAGTTTTTTCACACTAATCAGCAGAATTTTAGGCTACTTACGAGATATTCTTATAGCTTTTTTTCTTGGCACCTCAGTTTTTGCAGACGCATTTTTCGTTGCTTTTAGGTTGCCAAATACTTTTAGACGTTTATTTGCTGAAGGTACTTTTAACGCAGCTTTTATACCCAGTTATACTTCAGCAAAATTAATTAACAAAAAAACGGGGAAAAAATTTGCTGATAATGTTTTAAGTCTTCTTTTGTTTGTATTACTTTTTATAGTTACACTTGCTGAAATATTTACACCCTATTTAGTTTATTTAATTGCACCAGGTTTTATGTCCGATGACATTAAGCTTAACCTAGCTGTCGAGTTTACGAGAATAACTTTCCCTTTTTTGTTGTTCGTAAGTTTATCATCTTTTTTTTCAGGGATTTTAAATTCTAACAATAAATTTGCTGCAGCTTCGGCAGCACCAATAATTTTAAATATTTTTCTGATAATTAGTATTCTAATTTCTTATTTTTATGATTTAGATGTTGCTAAACATCTTTCATATGGAGTTACATTTGCTGGTGTTACACAATTAATATTTTTGATTTATTTCACTTATGACTTTTATAGACCAAATATCAGTGTAAGTTTTAAAATTACAGGTAGAGTAAAATTTTTTTTTAAGAAATTATTACCAAGTGTTTTCTCATCTGGTGTTACACAAATTAATATTTTGGTTGGAACAATAATTGCTTCTTTTCAGCCAGGAGCAGTTTCATTTCTTTATTACGCAGATAGGGTTTATCAAATCAATTTAGCTATTGCGGGTATAGCCGTAGGTACAGTCTCATTACCGGTTCTTTCAAAAGCTTTAAAATTAAAAAACTATTCAAAAGCATCCAATATTCAAAATAGAGCAATACAATTATCCTTATTGCTTTCAATTCCTGCAAGTTTAGGTTTAATAATTGCTTCAGAAGAAATTGTTAACGGACTATTTGGATACGGTACTTTTACACTTAAAGATGTAGAAAAAACTTCCAATGCATTAATGTTCTTCGGATATGGTGTCGTTGCTTTTGCATTAGTAAAAATTTTGTCTAACTTTTTTTTTGCAAGAGATAACACTAAAACACCATTTTATATTTCATCATTTATAGTCTTTTTAAACGTCGTAATAAGTTTAAGTCTTTTTGAAAAAATAGGATTTTTAATTATTCCTATTGCAACTTCTATTTCAACATGGATAGGGGTTTTAATTTTTTCATATTTTTTGATTAAAAAAAATTATTTTCTTTTGCAGAGTAATTTATTTTTAAATATTTTTAAGATTATTATATCTTCTACTATAATGGCTTTGGTGCTTGTATTCGCTTTGGCAAAGTATTCAAGTTTTCTTGATTATACATATGTTTATAAGTCAATTTATCTATTAATTATTGTAGGTTTCGTAGGAATTGTTTATTTATTATCATGTTATTTATTGGGATTATTAAAAATTAAAAATTATAAAACAAATTAAATGAGTAAAAAAAAATTAGTATTTTCAGGCGTTCAACCAACTGGAAATTTGCACTTAGGAAACTATCTAGGAGCTTTAAAGAATTTCGTCTTATTACAAAAAGAATCGGATTGTATTTACTGTGTTGTTGATTTACATGCCATAACTACTTTTCAAAATCCAAAAGACTTAAAAAAAAATGTTTTTGAAACACTTGCTAGTTTTATAGCAACAGGACTTAATCCAGAGAAAAGTATAATATTTAACCAATCTTCAGTTTCAGGTCATGCAGAACTAGCATGGATTTTAAATTGTGTTTCTAGAATTGGATGGCTTAATAGAATGACTCAGTTTAAAGATAAGGCTGGGACAGATAAAGAAAAAGCCAGTGTAGGGTTGTACATATACCCAAATTTAATGGCTGCAGATATTCTTCTTTATAAAGCAACTCATGTGCCTGTCGGGGCTGATCAAAAGCAACATTTAGAACTATCAAGAGATATTGCGCAAAAATTTAATAATGACTTTAAATGTAAAGATTTTTTTCCTTTACCTGAGCCATTAATTCCAAAAAATGTTTCAAGAGTGATGAGCTTAAGAGATGGAAATAAAAAAATGAGCAAATCTGAGGAGTCTGATTATTCGAGAATTAATTTAAAGGATAGCGCTGATGAGATAACTAAAAAAATTAAAAAAGCTAAGTCAGACTCAGAACAAATTCCTGACAATCTCAAAGATTTAGAAAAAAAACCTGAGGCATTAAATCTTATAAATATTTACTCAGAAATTTCAAAAATTTCTCTAGATAATGTTTTAAATGAAATGTCTGGAAAAGAATATTCTCATTTAAAAAAAAAGTTAACAGATATTTTAATTGATGAAATTACACCAGTTGGAAAGGAAATTAATCAACTTTTAGAGGATAAATCGTATCTAAACCAAATTTTGAAAAAAGGTAAGGAAAAAGCCAATATTATTGCTGAGGAAAACCTTAAAAATATACGTGAAAAAGTGGGATTGATATAATATACATTTCTGATGATACAAACTGAATCTACACCAAATCCTAATTCTCTAAAGTTCCTATCTGAAAAAACTATTTCAGCTATTGGTACAGAAGAATTTCAAAAAGGGAGTTCACATAGTTTAAATAACTCTTTTGTTAAAGAGCTCTTAAATTTTAAGGGAGTGGAGTTAGTGTTGTTATCAAAAAATTTTTTATCAGTAAAAAAAACAGAAGACACTTCTTGGAATGAGCTTAAACCAATGGTCATATCTCACCTTAATCATTATTTTGAAAACAATAATGAGCCCATTTTAAAAGAGAGCAAAAAAACAGTTAATCAAAGTAGCGAAGATGAAACTGTTAAAAAGATTATAGATGTACTAGATACGAAAATTAGACCTGCAGTAGCAAAAGATGGAGGTGATATAAAATTTAAATCTTTTAATAATGGAATTGTGAAAGTTGAATTACAAGGAAGTTGTTCTGGCTGTCCTAGCTCATTAATGACTTTAAAACAAGGAGTTCAAAATTTATTAAAACATTATGTTAAGGAAGTAAACTCAGTTGAAGCAATATAAATTATGAAAAAAAAATTAAGTTACAGAGATAAACTTTTAGAATTAGCGTATATTTATAATGTAAAAGAAATTCAGGACTATACGAGAAATAGAAAAAACCTAACTACTGGACAAATAGAACTAATTCTTAAAAAGAATAAAATTGTAATTCCAAAAGACTTTAAGACTACCTTCTTTAAAGAAAATATTTCAAAACCAATTTTAAAGTTCAAATCAAGCATAGTTGAATACAAAGAAGAAAAAATTAAAGACAAAAACAGATTTTTTAGAAGAGTCCAAAATTACAAGTACGATTCTTCAAGAAAATTTAACCACGGATTAAGCAATTTATGGAATGGTCTCGGACAAGCTGGTCTAAATTTTCTGAATGTTTTACCGAAACTTGGATCAACAGTTTCTAAATTCTTTGGGTCGCTTTTTACTGATACATTTAATTCTATTTACAACCAACAGATTGATCAAAAAAGTGCAAAAAAAGTAATTATAAGTTTTTTTGTAGTTATCGGAATAACTTCTGCAATTATCGTAGGATTAACTAACTACAAAAATTTTGAACCTATAGCAAAAAAAATAGAATTAAAAAAACCTGAAACAAAAATAAAAAAAGAAACTAAAAAGCCTGAAGTAAAAATAAAAAAAGAGGCTAAGAAGCCTGAAGTAAAAATAAAAAAAGAGGCTAAAAAGCCTGAGTTAAAAGTAAAAAGAAATAATGTAGCTGAAGTAATTTTACCTGATTTAAATTTAAAAACTGAAACAGTTATTCAACTTTTCAAAGATGTGGATTATGACTTAAGAACTGTAAGAAGAGATAAGTTAGTTAAACCTATCTATTTTACACAATTTCCAAGAGATCTTAATGAACTGTCAAACACTAGACTGAAAAAAGAAACATTTATAAAAATTGTTTTACCATTGGTTGTTGCAGAGAATGAAAGAATTTTAGCGGATAGGAAAAAATTAAAAAGGATTTTAAAAAAAAAACAAACAAGCGATTTAGAGAAGCAGTGGTTAAGACAAAAACTTATGGAATATAAAGTAAAAAAAGGGAACATGGATGAACTAGTAAAAAGAGTGGATATAATACCAACTTCTATTGCCTTAGCTCAAGC
>MDSV01225137.1_pt1 | contig 12371 bp, 7 predicted proteins | sample 810851 | NCBI WGS metagenome assembly MDSV01 (sample SAMN05326640, study PRJNA326480) | marine metagenome | isolation source: seawater | place: Atlantic Ocean: North East | collected 2012
GTTTCGATGTCAGCTTGAGCGGTGCTCAGCAGGGACAGGGAAACTCCTGCAAGTGCAAGAACATGTGTAGGTCTCATAACGGCGGGAAGAGAAACACAGCTTCGGGCAAGATCAAAGGATAAATATACATTAAAGTTAAACATCAGGTTATATTTACTTTAATTGCGTGCGAATGCGGATCCATGCGCCAACTTGGACTCGCGACCCTGTAATCCAAAGGAAAGGGGCTGGCTCCTGCGAACCAGCCCCTAGGCAAAGATCTAGGAAATCTCTCCTCTTAGTCGAGTGAGTAGGCGCTTTCGCCATGGACACTCTTGTCCAAGCCTTCGTTTTCTTCCTCCTCAGAGACCCGGAAACCGGTTGTCGCCTTCAAAATAAAGACGATGACCACCGTTCCTACCACGGAGAGGGCCGCAGTAGCACCCACCGCGATGAGCTGGGTCTTGAGCTGTGCACCCACGTTCTCAATACCGGAACCCCCAAAGGTGCTTGTTCCCAGCACTGCCAGGAGGATTGAGCCCATGATACCACCCACCCCGTGGACCGCAAAAACGTCGAGGGTGTCGTCAATCCCCAGCTTGTCCTTCACAAATCCACAGGCGAAGTAGCAGACCACTCCAGCCAGAAGTCCGAGAATAAGAGCTCCGACCGGCCCAACATTCCCGGAGGCCGGGGTAATTGTGGCTAGTCCCGCCACCATCCCGGTCACGATCCCTACCAACCCGGCCTTACCGGTCTTGATTTTCTCGATGACCATCCAGGTGAGACTCGCAGTAGCAGCCGCAATATGAGTCACCAGCATGGTGAGACCGGCGTCTTCGTTGGCCCCGCCCTGGCTCCCTGCGTTGAAACCGAACCAGCCCACCCAGAGCATCGCGGCCCCAATCATGACCATCCCAGGATTATGGGGAGGCTTCACACCGTTCGGAAATCCCTTGCGTGGTCCAAGCATCTTGGCAAGGACAAGTGCAGAAAGTCCCGCAGTAGTGTGAACTACGATGCCGCCAGCGAGATCCTCCGTGGTCGGCTTGAGGGCGCTCATCCAACCACCCCCCCAGACCCAGTGGGCCACAGGCACGTAAACGATGGTCAGCCAGAGGGCCGTAAAGAGCAAGACCGCTCCAAAACGCATACGCTCCACGAAGGCTCCCACCACAAGGGCCGGAGTGATGATTGCGAAGGTCATCTGGAACATCACAAAGACCGTTTCAGGATACGTTTCGCCATTGAGCCCTCCAACCCCATTCAAAAAGAGATGCTGCATATCTCCCAGGAAGGCGTTGCCATCCGAAAAACCTATGCTGTAGAGGTAGACTACCCAGAGAACGGAGGCTAGGCAGGCAATGGCAAAACAGTGCATCAGCACGCTGAGCACGTTCTTCGAACGGACCAACCCCCCGTAGAAAAGGGCTAGTCCAGGCAGGGTCATAAAGAGGACCAGCACCGTAGCGGTGATCATCCAGGCCGTATCCCCGGTGTTGAGGACGGGCGCACCCTCCTCGGCACCTGCCGCTGTCCCGGTGAGAGCCAAGAGAAGGCCTCCCCCGATTAGTAGTTTTATCAATTTTCTTAGGTTTTTCATTTGGTAGTAGCGTGTAACTAGCTCGTTAATATAAAGCAGATTCTATGCCACACTCGCTCACAGCCCCTCTAAACATCCCTTTCTCGATCCCTTTTTTCTGAAGTTGGCACGCTGAATGCTCTCCGCTCCTGAATTCAATTCAGAACACAGCACACCAACCGATGAAAATTCGATCAAACACTAGCCTACTGGCACGATTCCGAACTCTCTTGGCAGGGACGTTTCTCCTGCTAGCGATTCTGGCACCCCCAACGGCATTTGCCGAAGACGAGCTCCCTGCGGTTACCGCGGAGATGGTTGACTCAGAACACGATGACTACGATGAGGGCGCCGTTGACCTCGCGGGCATGACCCTCTTCAAACATATCCAGTTCAACGGGACTGAAGGCCTCGACGAGAATCAAGTCGCTGCAGCCGAGGGATACGCCGACCGGTATGAGAGCATGCCCTTCTTCGGACTTAGTAACCTCTGGATTTTGCTTTGTGCCTTTCTGGTCTTCATCATGCACCTGGGTTTTGCCTGCCTCGAATCAGGGCTGACCCAGAAGAAGAATACGGTAAACATCCTGTTCAAAAACGTGTTCATCATTTGCTCAGGACTCCTGCTCTACGCGGTTTGGGGCTTCAACGCGATGTATCCCGGGGACTGGTCCATCTCCAACGTTTTCGCTCTGGGATCTCCGATCAGTGGCGGTCCAGAGGCCAATGCCGATATGTCTTACGGTGGAACTGGCCTCTGCCAGACCGGCTGGGCCGACTTTATCTTCCAAGCCATGTTTGCTGCCACCGCTGCCACCATCGTGTCGGGAGCAGTGGCTGAGCGGGTCAAGCTCTCTTCCTTCATGATCTTCGCTGCGGTCCTTGTGGGTGTCGCCTATCCCATCACGGGAGGCTGGAAGTGGGGTGGTGGATGGCTCGACCAAATGGGCTTTTACGACTTCGCGGGTTCCAGCGTAGTGCATGCCTTCGGTGGCTTCGCCGCCCTCGCCTGTGTGATCGTCCTCGGACCTCGTAAGGGCAAATACACCGAGAAGGGAATCAAACCAATCCTGGGTGGCAACATGCCTCTCGCTGCGATCGGAGCCATTCTGCTCTGGTTCGGGTGGTTCGGGTTCAATGGTGGGTCCGTACTCTCCGCTGATCCTGGACTGATCGGATATGTGATTGTCACAACCGCTCTCGCTGCCGCGGCCGGTGGAATTACGACCATCGCCGTCGCTTGGTTTGTCACTAAGAAGCCCGACCTTTCGATGGCCTTGAATGGAATTCTTGCCGGACTGGTGGGAATTACTGCCGGAGCAGACCAAATGTCAATTGTTGGCGCGGTTGTTGCCGGAGGAATTGGTGGTGCGATTGTAGTCTTCGCCATCTTATTCTTCGATAACCTGAAGATTGACGATCCCGTTGGAGCTATCTCCGTTCACGGAGTGGTCGGAATGTGGGGCACAGTGGCAGTGGGGCTTCCCTTCCTGACGATGGAGGGCGCTGGCGCCCCCTTTATCACCCAGCTTGTTGGAACTCTCGCCATCAGTGGTTTTGCCTTCGCCTTCTCCCTGATCGTCTTCGGGATTCTCAAAGCCACCATTGGGGTGCGGGTAGAAGAAGAAGAGGAACTTAAGGGCCTCGATGTGGCCGAGCATGGAATTCCTGCCTACGGGACGGAAAGTGCCGAAATGTAATTTCTTGGAGCACCGAATCAAAAGGCCGTGGAGCAATCCACGGCCTTTTTCATGTTGCGGGCAAGGCTTGCCTGCTTTGCTCTCAAGCACACCGATGCGACTCCTGCTCATTGACAATTCCAACACCCGGACAAAGTTCGCGGTGGTAGATTCTGTTGATGCTCCTCTGGAGGCGCAGCATATCGCAACCACCGATGTCTGCCCTTCCTTCATCAAGACCCTCGGGGAACTCGATTTTGAAGCGGTAGTTCTGTCCTCCGTCGTTCCTGAGAAGGCCAACCTGTTCCGGGAGGTCTTGTCCCCTGCGCCTCTGCATGAAATTTCGTGCAGGAGCGATCTGCCCATTGATATCGCCTACCCTGAACCAGGGCAGATCGGAGCTGACCGTCTCGCCAATGCCGTGGCAGCGCATGCCCGGGTCGGCGCCCCGGCAATCGTGGTCGACTTCGGGACTGCGGTTACCTTTGATGTCCTCGGAGGAACGAGAACGGAGGGAAGCTACCTTGGTGGCGTGATCGCCCCGGGACTGCCTTCCATGACGGACTACCTCCACCAGAGTACTGCCCTTCTCCCGGAGATTGATTTGCAGGAACCTTCCTCCGCAATCGGAAAGTCCACCACTGAAGCCATGCGCTCAGGAGCGGTCCACGGCTACCGCGGAATGGTGCGGGGAGTGCTTCGGGCAATTCGAAACGAATTGGACGAAACTCCAACTGTCATTGCCACCGGCGGTGATGCCAGCCTCATCGCAGCTGGACTGCCAGAGATCATGGAGGTTGTTCAGAATCTTACCCTCCGGGGGATTTATCTGATCGGAATGCGCAACCTGGCCTGAGCGGGAGAAGAGGCTTCTTCCTTACCTCCCTGTATCAGACTCAAGAGAGAATCGTTTCAATTGCCGTTCGGCTCTTTTCGAATACGGAATCCTCCATCACCGGCTCCATTCGTTCTGGAGGAGGAACCGGGAGATTCACCCACGTGCGACAGCCCCCGTAGCCTTTAGCATAGGGCAGGGCAAAAGGCTCGGTTCGGTAGACCCGGACCAGCGCACAGTGGATCTGCTGCACATCCCCGCAGTCAAATCGCTCTCTCACGAGGTCCTCGGTCCAGACATGGAAGGGCTCCAAGGCCTTGATCTGATTCCAATCGGTCAGCGTTCGGGCCCAGACAGCCTCGCACCAGACCTCGAAAAACACCTCTTCCCCTACTTCCCACTCGTCCGTTTTCCCTCCGGGAGGCTGCTGATCCCGGATCTGGGCCGCCTGGGCATGAAAGCGGGTCGGGAAAAGAGCGAAGGCATCATGGCGGAAAGAGAACCCTTTTCTCCCCTCATGAATACCTCCCTTACGTAATAGAAGCTGTTGCCGCCCCTCCAATAGAGCGTCACATACAGCCATCCATTCCTTGTATCCGACGCATTGGTCCACCCGGTAATTCAGGGTCGGATTGGCATGATGTCAAAATAATCCGTTTCCAATTAGGCTCCCTTCATCATATGCCACCAGTCGTGCCCGGCAAACCTCAACAAACTCATACCTTCCAAGCGGTTGGAGAAACGGAGGCTCCCCTTTCACTCAGAGAAGGAGGAACGCTGGACTCAGTTCAACTCTCTTACCAGTCCTGGGGCACCCTCAACTCCGGGAAATCCAATGCTATTCTGATCTTCCACGCTCTCTCGGGGTCACAAAATATCACAGGAGAAACCCCGGAGGTTCCGGAAGCAGGCCAATTCTGGAACGGAGAGGTCAAAGAAGGATGGTGGGACGGACTCGTCGGGCCAGGGAAAGCCATCGATACGGATCAATACTTTGTCGTCTGCTTTAATCTGCTGGGCGGATGTTATGGTTCAACCGGACCTTCCTCGGTGAATCCGGGGACTGGAGCCCCCTATGGCTCGACTTTCCCTCACCTCTCCATTTCGGACCAAGCCTCGGTGGCAGGCCTTTTCTTAGATCACCTCGGAATCGAGCGCCTCCACGCCGTAGCTGGGCCCTCGGTTGGCGGACTTGCCGCGCTGACGTTCGCAACGAATTTTCCAGATCGGGTGAAGACCGTTATCTCTATCGCAAGCGGGATCCGTACCACGGTCCTGAATCGGCTCATCCTTTTCGAGCAGATCCTTGCGATCGAAAATGATCAACACTTCAACGGTGGGGATTACTATGATGCGAGCCATCCTGACATCGGCCTCGCTCTTGCCCGGATGATCTCTCACAAAACCTTCGTCCATCTCGATGCCATCGAACGCAGGGCAAGACGCGACGTCCTACAGCAGGAAGATGTCCTCTCGTGGTATCAGGTGCGGGATCCCTTCCAGAGCTACATGCTCTACCAGGGAAAGAAGTTCGTTCAACGCTTCGATGCCAATACCTACCTTCGTATCATCGACATGTGGTCACGGTATGATGCTGCCCGTGAGGGCGATGCGGAAAACTATCGCGACCTCCTGACTCGATGCGCGCAAGCTGGACAGCGATTTCTCGTCTTCTCCATCGACTCTGATTTCTGCTTCTACCCGGAGGAACAGGGTGAGCTGGTTCTAGAACTGGAGAAGGCCGGTATTGAGCCTGTTCACATCACGGTGCATTCCGATCGGGGTCACGATTCCTTCCTGCTCGAGCCCTCCCTCTATGCTCCGCATATTCACTATGCGCTAAGGGATTAGGGAGTCGCCCGACCAAAACCGAGCCACGTTATTTCCCGGAGTCGCCTTCGCCACGCTGACGGAGTGCTTCGAACAGACAAACTCCCGTGGCCACGCTGACATTGAGGCATTCCACCTTTCCTCGCATGGGGATCTGAACGAGAAAATCGCACTTCTCCTCCGTCAGGCGGCGTAATCCCGCTCCCTCGGCACCCATTACGATCCCAACAGGCCCATTGAGATCGACGTCAAAAAGGCTCTCTCCTCCCCGGTCAGAAGTCCCCACCAGCCATACTCCCAGATCCTTCAGCTCCTCCATCGTCCGGGCCAGATTGGTAACCCGCATGAAGGGGACATGGTCTGCAGCTCCAACCGAGATGCGTCTCACAACCTCGGTAATTCCAACCGCTCGATCTCTCGGCGCGATGACGAGATCAACCCCAGCACCATCGGCGCTTCGCAGGATCGCACCGAGATTGTGCGGATCCTGAACTCCATCGAGAACCAAGACAAAGGGGCGGCTGCTCCGCCCGAGAATCTCGCGAAGATCCCCTTCCGGCACAGACTGCTTACTCGAACCGCCTGCGCTATGCTGGTTGGCTCGGGCGCCAGATCTGGGCTTCTGCCGGGCCATCGAGTGAGGAGTCAACGCTCATCAGTCTGCATCCGGTCTCCCGACCGGTGCTGACTGATGACTGAATTGGTGTCTTAGGCCGTCTCGAGGTCAACTTGTGGTTCTTCCTCTTCCACCTGAGGCTCAGGCTCTTCCACCGTGAACTCAATGTCGACGTCCCGATGAGTATCAAAGCCAGTTCCCGCAGGAATCAGGTGACCCATGATGACGTTCTCCTTGAACCCATTGAGATAGTCGACCTTACCAAGCGTCGCAGCTTCAGTGAGGACGCGGGTAGTATCCTGGAAAGAGGCAGCGGAAATGAAGGACTCCGTTTCAAGGGAGGCCTTGGTAATTCCAAGAAGAACAGGCTCAGCTTCTGCCGGCTTACCACCCTGCTCAATAATCTCCTCATTCTCTCTCTGGAAGGTGGAACGCTCCACCTGCTCTCCCCAGAGGAAGGAGGTGTCTCCCTGTTCGCTGATTTTCACCTTCCTGAGCATCTGTCGGATGATGATCTCAATGTGCTTGTCGTTGATCTCCACGCCCTGCGCACGGTAGACCGACTGCACCTCGTTCACGAGGTGAGCTTGGAGTTCCTGCCTGCCACAAGCCTCGAGAAGGTCTTCCGGAGCAACAGGCCCTTCCGTGATCTGCTCACCACGGGCAATGGAGTCTCCTTCCGCCACAATCATGTGCCGGCCCATGGGAACAAGGTGATCTACGGATTCTCCTGTTTCCTCGTCAGTAACGATGACTTTCTTCTTACCTCGGACATTCGGCCCGAATGAGATTACCCCATCAATCTTGGCGATCACACATGCATCCTTAGGTCGGCGCGCCTCAAAGAGTTCTGCAACCCTTGGTAGACCACCGGTAATATCCCGAGTCTTAGCGACCTTCCTTGGGGTCCGCGCAAGCTGAGTTCCCCCAGTGATCTTCTTCTTCTCCTTCACCGACAGGTGTGCGCCTACAGGAATGGAGTAGCTCGCCAGCACCTCCCCAGAGTCGGGAGCAACAATCACCACCTGAGGATGAAGATCCTCCTTATGCTCGGTGACGGTCATCCCCTTCTTTCCGGTCTCCTTGTCAGTCTCGGTCTGAACGGTAATTCCCGGAATCATATCCCGAAACTCAACCACTCCGGATTTCTCCGTAATAATGGGAACACTGTGCGGGTCCCATGTGGCGATTTGACCACCCTTAGCAACCTCCTCACCGTCTTTCACGGAAATGATAGAACCGATCACGATCTTGTGCGACTCAAGCTCAAGCCCGTTCTTGTCGCGGATCGAAATACTCCCATTCTTGTTCAGCACCACGAAGTTCCCATCCGTATCTTCGACAACTCGGAGATCTACGTAATGAAGAACTCCCTTCGCACGTGACTCGATAAAGGGCTGCTTATTGGCACCCACCGCCACACCACCGGAGTGGAAGGTCCGCATGGTCAACTGCGTTCCAGGCTCTCCAATGGACTGGGCTGCGATAATTCCCACCGCTTCACCAATCTTAGTGAGCTTCCCAGTTGCCAAATTCAGACCATAGCAGGCCTGGCAACACCCTCTCTTGGATTCGCAGGTGAGAGCGGAGCGAATCTTCAGCCGCTCATGCCCGATATCCTCAATCCGGTTGGCTTTCTCTTCGGTAATCAACTCATTCACCTCGACGATCACCTCATTGGAGACTGGATCGACGACCCGCTCACAGGAAACTCGGCCGTAGATTCGAGTTGAAAGAGGAGCGGACTCCTCATCACCAGAGTAGATTGTTTCTACATACAGTCCCTGCACGGTTCCGCAATCCGGCTCGGTGACGATCACATCCTGCGAGACGTCCACCAGCTTCCGCGTCATATATCCGGAGTCCGCAGTCTTGAGTGCTGTATCGGCCAGACCTTTCCGCGCACCGTGAGTCGAGATGAAGTATTCCAGCACCGAGAGACCCTCCCGGAAATTCGAGGTAATAGGCCGCTCAATAATTTCTCCAGATGGCTTGGCCATGAGGCCCCGCATCCCGGAGAGCTGCTTAATCTGGTTCTTATTACCCCGCGCACCGGAATCTACCATCATGAAGAGTGGGTTAGCCATCTCACCCCCCTCGTTGAATTCCAGCTTCCTGAAGAGGACATTCGCAATGTTGTCCGTCGCCCGGGTCCAGATATCAACGACCTTCTGGTAGCGTTCGCCGTCAGTAATAATACCGTTCCGATAGTGCTTGGAGACCTTTTCGATCTCCGCGTAAGCCTTCTTGATCTCCGATTCTTTTTCCTCGGGGATCACCATGTCCACAATCCCGATTGAGCACCCGGAACGGGTTGCTTCCTCGAAACCAAGATTCTTGAGATTATCGAGGGTCGTAACTGTTCCGGACTGCCCAGCAACCTGATAGCACCGCCAGATGATGTCTCCGATCTGCTTCTTGCCCACCGTCTGGTTAATGAAACCCAGACCTTCTGGCCAGATTTCATTGAAGCGCACCCGTCCGGGAGAGGTAACAAGCATCTTACTCTCCTTATCTCCAAAGATTGTATCCTTCCCATAGTCCGGATTACGAACCCTGATCCAGTCGTGCCGGCTGACCTTCCGAGACGAAAGAGCATAGTCTACCTCACTCGGGCTTTCGAAAGTCGGAACCCTGTCCTCAGGCCCGGGCTGCGAATTGGGCCGGGTGTAGGTAAGATAATATGTTCCCAGAATGATATCCTGCGAGGGCGTGGTGATCGGCCGACCACTCGCCGGAGAGAAGATATTGTTCGGTGCCAGCATGAGCTGCCGGGCTTCCAGCTGCGCTTCTACGGAAAGAGGAACGTGCACCGCCATCTGGTCGCCATCAAAGTCAGCGTTATACGCTGAGCATGTAAGAGGGTGCAACCTGATGGCTGACCCCTCGATCAGCACTGGCTCGAAAGCTTGAATTGAAAGACGGTGAAGGGTAGGAGCCCGGTTCAGCATCACGGGATGCCCCTTGGTCACTTCCTCAAGAATGTCCCACACATCCGTGGTCTTTCGGTCGATCATCTTCTTCGCCGAACGCACCGTATGACAGTGCCCCAACTCCTTCAGACGGCGGATAATAAAGGGCTCAAAGAGAGCCAGCGCCATCTTCTTTGGCAAGCCACACTGGTGCATCTTGAGCTCAGGCCCGATCACGATCACGGAACGGCCGGAGTAATCCACTCGCTTCCCAAGCAGGTTCTGGCGGAAACGTCCCCCTTTACCCTTCAGCATGTCAGAGAGAGACTTAAGCGGGCGATTACCTGCGCCCGTGACCGCCCGACCATGTCGCCCGTTATCGAAGAGCGCATCCACAGCCTCCTGGAGCATTCTTTTCTCGTTCCGGATAATCACCTCGGGAGTTTTCAACTGGAGAAGATTCTTCAGACGATTATTCCGGTTGATGACTCTGCGATAGAGATCGTTAAGGTCCGAGGTCGCAAAGCGGCCACCCTCCAAGGGAACGAGTGGTCGCAGATCCGGTGGAATCACGGGCAAGACCGTCATGATCATCCACTCGGGACGGGAATTGGAGTCCCTGAAGCCTCCCGCAAGCCTGAGCCGCTTGGCCAGCTTCTTGCGAGTCTGCTTTGAGCGGGTATTCTCCATCGCTTCCTCAAGCTCCACAATGATATCATCGAGCACACACTGGCTGAGGAGATCACGGATCGCCTCGGCGCCCATGGCAGCCCGGAAACTATCCTCGCCGTAATCTTCTTCCGCGTCACGAAGGTCAGCCTCCGGGAGTAACTGGCCCCGCTCGAGCGGAGTCTTCCCTGGGTCGGTGACCATATAATCTTCGTAATAGATCACCCGCTCGAGATCCCGCGCACTCATATCGAGCATGAGACCAATACGGCTGGGCATGCACTTATAGAACCAGATATGGGTCACCGGAACTGCGAGCTCGATATGACCCATCCGCTCACGACGCACACGGGACAAAGTGACCTCCACCCCACAACGGTCACAGATGACGCCCTTGTGCTTGATTCTCTTGTATTTTCCACACGCACACTCCCAGTCACGGGTTGGCCCGAAGATCCTCTCGCAAAAGAGTCCTCCCTTCTCAGGCTTGAACGTCCTGTAGTTAATCGTCTCCGGATTCTTGACCTCGCCCCGGCTCCATGACCGAATCACATCCGGGGAGGAGACCGTTATGGATACCTGGTCAAAGGCTTCAGATTTCTCGTCTACCCCGTAGAGCTCACGCAGATTGGTTTCAACACTCATTATTTTGTAAAATTGCTGTTTTCAGTTTCGTGCCTTGGGTTCAGAGGGTGAGGTCATCAAGATTGAAGTCTCCGCCATCAGCAACCTGCGCACCACGGCGACCGGGTCGCACATCGAGCCCGAGAGATTGCATTTCCTTAATCAACACATTGAAGGATTCCGGTGTGCCGGCTTCGAGAGTATTATCTCCCTTAACGATGGCCTCGTAAATCCGAGTCCTGCCCTGCACGTCATCGGACTTCACGGTCAACAGTTCCTGAAGTGTGTAAGCCGCGCCGTAAGCTTCGAGGGCCCAGACCTCCATCTCGCCGAATCGCTGGCCTCCATACTGTGCCTTTCCGCCCAACGGCTGCTGGGTGACAAGGCTGTAGGGGCCGACCGCCCGGGCGTGGATCTTATCGGCCACAAGGTGGCCGAGTTTCAGCATGTAAATCTGACCGACCACTACTGGCTGATCGATTGCATCACCGGTCCTTCCATCAAAGAGATAGCTCTTTCCTCCGGTGGAGCCGTCCTTGCCATCCCCAATCCAGGTAAAGCCGGGACCAGGCTTTTCATCAGGTTTTCTTTCACGGGCCTTCTCCGTGCCATCGCCAACCATTTTCGTTCCATCAACCTTCTTGGCTTCGGACATGTATTCCCAGATCTTATCTTCCGGAATTCCATCGAAAATAGGGGTAGCCACCGTAAACCCAAGGGCCTTGGCAGCGACTCCGAGGTGGGTTTCAAGAACCTGCCCAACATTCATTCGGGAAGGCACCCCTAGAGGATTGAGGCAGATATCAACCGGAGTTCCATCATGAAGATAAGGCATGTCCATCTCAGGAACGATCACAGCAACCACTCCCTTGTTTCCGTGACGCCCTGCCATCTTGTCCCCAACGGAAAGCTTCCGCTTTGCACTGACAAAGACTTTGACCTCCTTGATGACGCCAGGATCAATTTCGTCGCCACTTTCAATCTGGTCAAGGCGCCGCTCACGATCAGCATCAAGCTCTCCAAATCGACCTTCGAAGGAGCTGATGATCTCGAGGATCTTGTTCCGGATCGGACTGGGGTCGATTTCGATATGATCGTAAACGGCGGCCAGTTTCCGAAGCAGCGTCTTGGTGATCTTGCGGTTGGCGGGGATAATGATTTCTCCACTCTGAGCGTTAACGACGTCCAAGGGTATTTTCTCTCCAAGCAGAATGTCGGAGAGCTTTTCGGTCAGCTGGTCCGTGAGCTGGTCCTTCTTCTTCTTATAATCGTCATTGATCTTCTTCAGCTGCTTCTTCATCTCAGCTGGGTTGACCTCTTCCGAGCGCCTACGGGCCATTCCGTGAGTCGCAATACGAATGTCCTGAACGATACCCGTGCAGCCCGAGGGCACCCGGAGGGAAGTATCCTTCACATCAGCAGCCTTTTCTCCAAAGATCGCGCGAAGAAGTCGCTCTTCAGGAGCCAGCTCGGTTTCGCTCTTAGGAGTGATTTTTCCGACCAGAATATCACCCGGTCTCACTTCCGCACCCACTCGCACGATACCGTCATGGTCGAGGTTCTTAAGTGCCTCTTCCCCAACGTTCGGTATATCCCGGGTAATTTCCTCGGGGCCTAACTTAGTATCTCGAGCGGCAACTTCGAA